>Ga0081539_10000062_pt1 | contig 249871 bp, 239 predicted proteins | sample TabmetS4T2R2_FD_71023 | JGI IMG/M metagenome (GOLD analysis project Ga0081539, IMG submission 71023) | Tabebuia heterophylla rhizosphere microbial communities from the University of Puerto Rico - S4T2R2 | ecosystem: Host-associated > Plants > Roots > Rhizosphere ... | reverse complement strand
CATCACGAAGCTCCACTTGAGTCTTGTCCTGGCCGTCGGCGTGGAGCTCGAGAAGTGGCCTCATGAGCGTCTGAAAGTCCGGAATCGCCATTTCGCGTGACTCTACTTCGAGGTCTCTACTTCGAGGTTCGGATCGATTCAGGTTGGTCGGCCCGAGTTGCGCATAGCCGGCGGAACTCGGGGGCGTCTGCTAGCGCAGAAGTCCTGATCGCACCGAGGCGATCGCCTCGACGGCCCGTTCCATCAGATCAGGCGGCCCGACGGTGACCCTGATGTGGCCGTCCAAGCCGAACTCTCGTCCGGGGCGGACGAGGAAGCCGCGCGGAACGAGCGCGTCGAAGAGAGCCCCGTCGTCGACGCCCACGTCGACGAGCACGAAGTTCGCCTGCGACGGAAAAACCCGCATGCCGGCGTCCTCGAGCAGGCGCGTCAGGAGCGCCCGCGCGGAGGCGGATTCGCGCCGCCGCTCTTCGATCCGCTCGGGCGCGGCGAGACACGCGCGGCCGGCCGCGAGCGCGGCGCGGTTGACGTTGAACGGCTCCTGGACGACGTCGAGGTAGGAGCGAAGCCCCGGATGCACCACCGCGTAACCCAGGCGCAGGCCGGCGAGCCCGAAGATCTTCGAGAACGTCCGCAGGAGCACGATCGGCCGCCCCGCCTCGACATCCCGCTCGCGCGCGATCCGAAGCTCGGGCTCGACGTACTCGCGATAGGCCTCGTCGACGACCGCGACGGCGCCGTCGGGAAGCTCGTCGAGGAATCTCTCCCACTCGTCGCGGGCGACGAGAGCGCCCGTCGGGTTGTTCGGGTCGCAGACCCAGACGAGCCGCGCTTCGCGCTCGCGCGCGGCGGAGGCGAGCTCGGGCAAGTCGAGCCGGTGCTCTCGAAGGGGGACGCGAACGACCTCCGCGCAGGCGGCGGCACACACTTGCGCGTACAGGCCGTAGGTGGGCTGCGGGACGACGACCACGTCGTCCTCCCGAACGAAAGTGTGGGCGACCGTCGCGACGAGCGCCTGGATGCCGTGCGCCGGTGACACGTACTCCGGATCCGTCCCGATCCAGTCGGCGATCGCCTGCCGGAGGTCGGCGTACGCCTGCTCCGGATACATCCACGTGTTCGGGAGCTCCCGCTCGACCGCCTCGAGCGCGCCCGGAAGCGGGCCGAAGAGGTCCTCGTTCCAGTTCAGCTTCGCGATCTGGTCGACCCCGTAGGCGCGCTTGTACTCGCTCAGGCTCGTCCCTGGGCTGTACGGCTCGATCCCGAGCAGTCCGGGCCGGACGAGCCGGCCCCAGTCGGCTACGACGTGGGCGTCCACATCTCGAGCCGCGCCTGCAGGACGACCGCCGCCGGCCCCTCGACGGCGAGCGCCCAGTCGAGATCGGCGGCGAGCGCCTCGGGGGTCGTCGAGCGCGCGGGCACACCGAAGGCCGAGCAGACGGAGAGGAAGTCGGGCTGGACGAGGTCGACCCCGTACAACTCGCCGAACGTGTCCTGCTGGTATTCGCGCAGGATCCCGTAGCCTCCGTCGTCGACGAGCAGGAGCTTCGCGCCGAGGCCGTGCTGCCGTGCGCTCGCGAGCTCGACGAGCCCGTACAGGAAGCCGCCGTCGCCGACAACCGCAAGCCCCGGCGTGCCGGGGAGCGCCGCCTTCGCTCCGAGCGCCGCAGGCCAGGCGTAGCCGAGCGTCCCGGATCCGAGCGGGTAGAGGAAGCGCCGCGGCGCGAGCGCCTGGAAGTGGGCCCCCGCCCAGTATGCGAGGATCGTCATGTCCCAGGCGTGCACGGCGTCGCGCGGGAGCGCGGCCCTGATGGTCCGCAGCAGGTCGGGCTCCAGGCTCCGGCCCTGCTCGGCGAGCCCCGAATCGATGCGCTCGCGAACGGCCCTGGCGCGGCCGGCTCCGCCGGACGAGCGCTCGGATACCCGGTTCGTCAAGTTCGCGAGCACGGCGCGTGCGTCGCCGAGCACGCCGAGCGCCGGATACGTCGTCCCGATGCGCTCGGCGGCGACGTCGACGTGGACGAGCCGCCCGGCGAGCTCGAGCCCGTACTGCCCGGTGGTCTCCGCCCCCAGCTCGGTCCCCACCGCGAGCACGACGTCCGCCTCGGCGAGAAGCTCCTGGAACGCGGCCTCGTCCGCGCCCGACCCGGCCGCCAGCGGATGGTCTTCCGGGAAGGCGCCCTTGCCCATGTAGGTGGTCGCGACGGGGGCCTCGAGGCGCTCGGCGAGCGCCCGCAGCTCGTCCCACGCGCCCGATCGGACGACGCCGCCTCCGGCCCAGAGCACCGGCCGCTCGGCACGGTCGAGCAAGCCGGCGGCTTCCGCGAGGACGTCTTCGGCCGGGAGCTCCACCTCCGCCGGCGATCCGTCGAGATCGTCCGGCACGACCTCTTCCGTCTCGCCCGTGAGGAGGTCGACGGGGACCTCGAGGAAAACCGGACCGGTCGGCGGGGTCGAGGCGGCTCGCCAGGCTTCTGCGAGCAGCGCGGGAAGCGCCCCGGCCTCCGGAACGCGCTCGGCCCACTTGACGATCGGCCTGAACGAGGCGATCTGGTCGCGCAGCTCGTGCAGGTAGCCGCGCCCGCGGCCGAGCAAGTCGCTCGGGATCTGGCTCGCCACCGCCACAACCGGCACATGCGAGCTCGACGCCTCCATGAGCGCGGTCAGCGAGTTGAGCGCCCCAGGGCCGGTGGAGAGGAAGAGCGGCGCGGGCCGGCCCCTCACGCGGGCGTACCCGTCTGCGGCGAATCCCGCGTTGAGCTCGGTCCGGAGACCGACGTAGCGGACGCGGCTGGAGCGGAGCCCGTCCCACATCGCCAGGGCGTGCACCCCCGGGAGGCCGAACGCGACCTCGGCGCCCAGGGCCTCGAGCGTCTCGACGACGAGGTGTCCCCCGATCCGCGTGCGGGTCGCCTGGGCCATGGCGCCGATCCTACTGGGGCGACCGTTTTACACTCCCCACGTGGCGCGCGACCCGAAGCACGACATCCTCTTCGAGCCCGTGCGGATCGGGCCGAAGACGCTCCGCAACCGCTTCTACGCCGTGCCGCACTGCACGGGGTTCGGCGCCGAGAAGCCGGGGTCCCAGGCGCGCTTCCGCGGAATGAAGGCCGAGGGCGGCTGGGCCGCCGTGTGCACCGAGGAGGCTCTCGTCAGCGTCGACTCTGACTACTGGCCCGTCATCTCCGTGCGCGTCTGGGACGACGACGACCGGCGCAACCTCGCGCTCATGTGCGAGGACGCGCACGAGCACGGCGCGCTCGCCGGGATCGAGCTCACGCACGGCGGCGTCCACGCCCGCGCGCGCGAGTCGCGCTGCCCCGCCGTCGGCCCTTCGCAGATCGCGAGCGACTACGAGCCGTTCGTCGTTCCGAAGGCGATGGAGCCCGACGACGTTCGCCGGATCCGCGAGAGCTGGGTCGAGGCGGCCCGCCAGTCCCGCGATGCCGGCTTCGACATCGTCTACGTCTACGGCGGGCACAGCTATCTCCCGCTTCAGTTCCTCTCGCCGTTCTACAACCGGCGCACCGACGCGTACGGCGGCTCCTTCGAGAACCGCGCCCGCTTCTGGGTCGAGACGCTCGAGGCGGTGCGGGAGGCCGTGGGCGACGAGTGCGCGATCGCCGTCCGCCTGTGCGTCGATGCGCTCGGGCCCGCCGGCGTGGAGCTCGACGAGGGTCTCGCGTTCGTCCGCCACGCCGACCACCTCGTCGACCTCTGGGACGTCAACGTGGGGTCGATCACCGAGTGGTCGAAGGACTCCGGGGCGTCTCGCTTCTATCCCGAGGGCTACCAGCTCGAGTGGACCGGCCGCGTGCGCGAGGCGACGGCGAAGCCGATCGTGGGCGTCGGCCGGCTCACCAATCCGGACCGGATGGCCGAGATCGTGGCGAGCGGGGCGTGGGATCTGATCGGCGCCGCACGTCCGTCGATCTCCGACCCCTTCCTGCCGAAGAAGATCGAGGCCGGTCAGTACGGCGAGATCCGCGAGTGCATCGGGTGCAACGTCTGCATCTCGAAGGCCGAGTGGGGGAACCACCTGGGCTGCACGCAGAACGCGACGGCCGGCGAGGAGTACCGGCGCGGCTGGCATCCCGAGCGGTTCGAGCCGGCTGCCAACGCGGATCGCGACGTGCTCGTCGTCGGCGCCGGGCCCGCGGGGATGGAGTGTGCGATCGTCCTCGGCAAGCGCGGCTTCCGCCGCGTGCACCTCGTCGACGCGGCGGAGGACGTCGGCGGCTCGTTTCGCTGGGTCCCTCGGCTCCCGGGGATCGGCGAGTGGGCCCGCGTGGTGAACTGGCGGCGAATCCAGCTCGAACGGCTTCGGAACGTCGAGGTGATCACGCGGACCCACCTGGACGCGACGGCCGCGCGGGAGTACGGAGCAGAGATCGTGATCGTCGCGACGGGGGCGCGCTGGTCAGCGGACGGCCTCAACGCCGTCACCCACGACCCGGTCAGGGGCGCAGACGCGTCGCTGCCGCACGTCCTGACGCCCGAGCAGATCATGCTCGACGGGAAGCGGCCACCCGGGAACCGCGTGGTCCTCTGGGACGGCGAGGGCTACTTCACCGCGGCGGGCATCGCGGAGCTCCTCGCTCTCGAGGGGTACGACGTCACGCTCGCGACCTTCTACGACCGCGTCGCGCCCGTCACGGACGAGACCCTCGAGGGGCCGATGCTCCGGAAGCGCCTTCACGACGTCCGAGTGCGTCCCGCCGTGAGCTTCGTCGCGACGGAGGTCGAGCCGGGAGTGCTCCGGGGGCACGACGAGTTCGAGGAGCCGGTCGAGCTCGCGGCCGACGGCGTCGTCCTCGTGAGTCAGCGCCTCTCCGACGACGCCCTCTATCTCGAGCTCGTCGCCGACCGCGTGGCGCTCGAGGAAAACGGCGTCGAGGCCGTCTACCGGATCGGCGACTGCGTAGCGCCGCGGATGCCGGCCGACGCCATCTTCGACGGCCATCGGCTGGCGCGCGAGATCGACTCCGAGAATCCTGCGCTTCCCCTTCCGTACGTGCGTGAACGAGCCGTGCTCGCCTCGCTGGAGATCTCATCCGCATGATCGACTGCGACGTCCACCCGCAGATCGGCGACCCCGAGGAGCTGCTCGCCTACGTGGAGCCCGGGCAGCGCGAATGGTTCCGCGGCCAGGGAGCCTCGCTCGGGCTTCCCGGCTACCCCTGGACGCACCCGGTCTCCTGGTACCGGCTCGACCTCGAGCGAAACGGCGACGGGATCCCCGGGTCGAGAGCAGACGTCGTCGCCCGCGAGGCGCTCGACGCGGGGGGTGCCGACCTCGGCATCCTGAACGCCGACGACGCGGTCACCCTCTCGCTGATGGCGAGCCCGTACCGCGCCGCCGCCCTCGCGCGCGCCCACAACGACTGGATCGCCGAGCGCTGGCTCGACGCCGACACGCGCTTCCGCGGGGCGATCGTCTGTCCGGCCCAGGACCCGCAGGCTGCCGCGGCCGAGATCCGTCGGGTCGCCGAGGACGATCGGTTCGTCCACGTCCTCCTCGTCGGCGGGGCCGAGCGCCCGTACGGCGAGCCGCGCTACCTGCCGATCTTCGAGGCCGCGGCGGAGGCCGGCCTGCCGGTCGCGATCCATTCGGGCGGCGAGGGGCTCGGAATCGCCGCGCCTCCCGGCGGAGCCGGCGCGCCGACCTTCTACATCGAGTGGCACACGGTCGGCTCGTCGGCGAGCATCGTCGCCCACCTCGTGTCGCTCCTCTGCCACGGGACGTTCGAGCGCTTCCCGGATCTCCGCGTGCTGCTGATGGAGGGCGGCATCGGCTGGCTTCCGGGAATCCTCTGGCGCCTCGACACGAACTGGCGAGCGCTCCGCGCGGAAGTTCCCTGGCTCGAGCGCAAGCCGAGCGAAGTGGCGCGCGACCACGTCCGTTTCACGACCCAGCCGCTCGAGCACACGGACGGACACGACGACGTCCTCTTCGAGATGCTCGCCGCCGTCGGTGCGCCGGACATTCTCTGCTTCGCGTCCGACTACCCGCATTGGGACTTCGACGAGCCGCGCTGGACGCTCAACCGGCTTCCGGCCGAGTGGCGAGACGCCGTCCTCCACGACAACGCGGTTGCGCTCTACGGCGACCGTCTCGGGCTCGTCGCCGCGTGAAGAGCTGGCAGGACGTCGGCTCGGTCGAGGACCTCGAGCGCGCGGGCCGGCTCGTGGCACGGGTCGGAGGGCGAGAGGTCGGCGTCGTGCGCGACGGGCGCCGCGTCTACGCGGTCCGCAACCGCTGCCCGCACCACGGCGCGCCGCTCGCTCTCGGCCGGATCCGGGTCCGTGAAGCCGGCCGCCCGGGCGAGTACTCGACTCCCGGCACGCGCGTTTTGCGCTGTCCGTGGCACGGCTGGGAGTTCGATCTCGCGACGGGCGCGTGTCTGGACGACTCGGCCCTCCGCGTCGCCGTCTACGACGCGAAGGTCTCGGACGGCCGCGTCCTGGTCGCCGCATGAGCGAGTCGTTCCGCGCGTTCGTCGCTCGCAACGAGGACGGCTCCGGCGAGCAGGGCGTCGAGACGCTCACGGAGGCGGATCTCCCGCCGGGCGACGTCACCGTCCGGGTCGAGTGGTCGAGCGTCAACTACAAGGACGGCCTCGCGGCGAGCCCGAACGGGAAGGTGGCCCGGATCTCGCCGCTCGTGCCGGGGATCGACCTTGCAGGCACCGTCGTCGCGAGCGAGTCGCCGGAGTTCCAGGCCGGCGACCGGGTGCTCGCGAACGGCTACGACCTCGGGGTCTCGCATCACGGCGGGTTCGGCGAGCTCGCGCGGCTGCCGGCCGACTGGGTCGTCCCGCTGCCGAAGGGCCTCGAGGCCCGGCAGGCGATGACGCTCGGCACGGCCGGCTACACCGCGGCCCTGTCGGTCGTCGAGATCGAGCGGCGCGGCCTCGAGCCCGGCGCCGGCCCCGTGCTCGTGCTCGGGGCGAGCGGCGGCGTCGGCTCGACGGCGGTCGGCATCCTCGCGGCGCGCGGGCACGAGGTCTGGGCCTCGACGGGCAAGGGCGACGAGACGGACTTCCTGCGTGAGCTCGGCGCACACGAGATTCTCAGCCGCGAGGAGACGTCGGCCGAGTCGAGCAGGCCGCTCGAGTCGGAACGCTGGGCCGGCTGCGTGGATCCCGTCGGCGGCGCCTCGCTCGCCTATGCCCTCCGGACCATGCGCGACCGTGGCACCGTCGCCGCGAGCGGCGTAACCGGCGGGCCGAAGCTCGAGACGACCGTGTTCCCGTTCATCCTCCGCAGCGTCGCGCTCGTCGGAATCGAGTCGTCGCGGACGCCGATCGGCGAACGCCGAGAGGTCTGGCGCCGGCTCGCGGACGACCTGCGGCCGAACGGGCTCGACCGCATCGCACGCCGCGAGGTCGGGCTCGAGGAGCTTTCGGGCGCGCTCGCCGACATCCTGGCCGGCAAGAGCCGCGGCCGCACCGTCGTCCGCGTCGGCGACGGCTGATGGCCCGAGACCCCCGGCACGACGTTCTCTTCGAGCCTGTACGGATCGGCCCGAAGACGCTGCGAAACCGCTTCTACCAGGTGCCGCACTGCACGGGTTTCGGCGTCCAGAAGCCGCGCGGGCAGGCCGGGCACCGGGCGATGAAGGCCGAGGGCGGGTGGGCCGCGGCGTGCACGGAGTACTGCGCGGTCAGCCCGGATTCCGACGAGACGCCTTTCATCTCGGCGCGGATGTGGGACGACGGCGACCTGCGCGCGCTCGCCGTCATGTGCGACGAGGTGCACGCACACGGGGCGCTCGCCGGCGTCGAGCTCCACCACTCGGGCGCGCACTGCCCTCGCCGCGAGTGGCGGCTCCCCGCGCTGGCGCCCTCCCAGGTCGCGAGCGACTACCTGCTCGTCGTCCCGAAGGCGATGGAGAAGTCGGACATCAGGCGGATCGCGAGCGACTGGCGAGACGCTGCCGTGCGGGCGCGCGAGGCCGGCTTCGACATCGTCTACGTCTACGGGGCGCACAGCTACCTGCCCATGCAGTTCCTCTCGCCCTTCTACAACAAGCGCACGGACGAGTACGGCGGGTCGCTCGAGAACCGAGCGCGCTTCTGGCTCGAGACGCTCGAGCTCGTGCGCGAAGCCGTCGGTGACGACTGTGCGATCGCCTCGCGCATCGCCGTCGACGCCCTCGGCCCGTACGGCGTCGAGCTCGAGGAGGGACTGGCGTTCATCCGCCTCGCCGACCATCTCGTCGACCTCTGGGACGTCAACGTCGGCTCGGCCCTGGAGTGGTCGAAGGACTCCGGCGCGTCGAGCTTCTTCGCCGAGGGCTGGCAGGTCGAGCACACGCGCCGCGTCCGCGAGGCGACTGCGAAGCCGATCCTCGGCGTTGGACGGTTCACGAGTCCCGACGCGATGGCCGCCGTGATCCGAAGCGGCGTCTGGGACGTGATCGGCGCCGCCCGCCCCTCGATCGCCGATCCCTTCCTGCCCGCGAAGGTCGAGGCCGGCCGGTACGGCGAGATCCGGGAGTGCATCGGCTGCAACATCTGCATCACGAAGGCGGATCCCGGCGGCAACGTCGGCTGCACCCAGAACGCCACCGCCGGCGAGGAGTACCGGCGCGGCTGGCACCCGGAGCGGTTCGAGCGGGCCGAGAACGCCGACCGGGACGTTCTCGTCGTGGGCGCCGGCCCCGCCGGGATGGAGTGCGCGATCGTGCTCGGCAAGCGCGGCTTCCGGCGCGTCCACCTCGTCGACGCCGAGAAGGAGATCGGCGGGATCACGCGCTGGGTCCCACGCCTCCCGCGGCGGGGCGAGTGGGCGCGGCTCCTGAACTGGCGCCGGATCCAGCTCGAGAAGCTCTCGAACGTCGAGGTGATCACCGGCACGCGGCTCGATGCCGGCGACGTGCGGGAGTACGGCGCCGAGCTCGTGGTGGTGGCGACCGGGGCGCACTGGGCTGGCGACGGGATCAACCCCGCGACCCACGAGCCGATCGACGGAGCCGACGCCGGGCTCGCCCACGTCCTCACGCCGGAGCAGATCATGCTCGAGGCGAAGCGGCCGCCCGGCGAGCGCGTCGTCGTCTACGACGGCGAGGGCTACTACATGGCGCCCGCGCTCGCGGAGCTTCTCGCCGGCGAGGGCCATGCCGTCGAGCTCGTGACGTGCCTCGGCGAGATCGCACCCTTCACGTACGAGACGCTCGAGCAGAAGCTCCTGCGCAGGGCGCTGCACGACGCGGGCGTCGTCATGCACGAGCACGTCGTGCTCGATCGCATCGCGGCAGGGAGCGTGACGGGCGTCGACGAGTTCGGCGAGGCGGTCGCATTCGAGGCCGACGCGGTCGTCCTCGTCACCCAGCGTGTCTCGAACGAGGCGTTGTACCTGGAGCTGGCCGAGCGCCCCGACGAGCTCGAGGCCGAAGGCATCGAGGCCGTCTACCGGATCGGCGACTGCGTGGCGCCGCAGCTCATCGCGGACGCCATCTTCGACGGACACCGGCTGGCCCGCGAGATCGACTCCGACGATCCCGCTACGCCGCTTCCGTACCTCCGCGAACGACCCGAGACGCCGGTGCCCGCGCCATCCTGACGAAGGCTGCGAGGACGAGGAGGGACGCGGCGAGCGGGACGAGCCCGATCGCCCCGAAGCCGGCTACCTCGGCGACCGCTCCGGCTGCCGCCGGGCCCGCGAGGTAACCCAGCGCCCAGACCTGCGACCAGACGACCATGGCCAGGACGATCCGCTCGGTTCCGATCGTCTCCAGGAAGACCCCGGTCGCGCCGGCCTCGCCGATGCCGAGGCCCAGCCCGAGGACCGCTGCTGCCACCATCCAGACGGCCACCGACGTGCCGACCCCGGCGAGGCTGATCCCGGCGACCATCAGGGCCGTCGCGACGGCGACGAGCGGCGCCGGCGGAAAGCGCGATCCGAGCCACGCGGAGAGCCCGACGACGATCGACGTCGCCACGTAGAGCCCCGAGATCTGAGTCTGCGAGAGCTCGGTGGCGAAGTGGACGGGCAGCGGGCCGTCGAACGTTCCCATGCTGAGGGCCACGAGCAGGACCGCCGCGCAGGCCAGGAGGAACCCGGGAAAGCGGAGCACGCTCCGGTCTGATTCGAACCGCGCCCGCTCGCGGGGCCGCTCGAGCATCAGGAGCAGGGGAGCACAGACCCCGACGAGAGCGAGATAGAGCCCGAACGGGCCCCGGATCCCTCCGAGGACTCCGAAGGCCGGGCCGGCGATTCCCCCGAGCGAGTAGACGGCGAGCAGCCCGCTCATGCGGCGGTACTCCTCCCCCGGCCAGCGCTCGAGGATCGCGAAGACGGTTCCGATCCAGAGCCCGCCGGAGCCGAGGCCCATGAGCAGCCTCGCTCCGAAATAGAGGACGAGGCCGTGGCCCGCCACGAAGCCGAGGCTCCCGAGAGCCATCGTCCCGAGCGACCCGGCGAGGACGGCGTAGGCGCCGTGGCGCTGGAGGTAGCGGCTCGCGACGACGAAGCCCGCCGCCATGCCGAGCGCGAACGTGGCCACGAGTGGGCCGAGCACGCCCGGCCCCGCCTCGTTCGCGCGTCCGATCGCCGGAACGACGGGCGCGATGACGCTGTACCCGGCCGCGTCGAGCACGCCGAGGAGGAGCAGGGTCGCGTACGCCACGGGAGGACAGTACGCTCCCCTCGTGCCTGCGGTCGCGCGCATCTCCGTCACGCCGGTGAAGGCGCTCGCGCTCGTGCACCCGGAGGAGATCTTCCTCGGGCCGGACGGCGTGGCCGAGAACCGCCGCTTCTTCATGATCGACGGGGGCCGCCTCTATGCGGGCGGCCGCTACGGGAAGCTGTTCCAGGTGCGCGCCGAGTACGCGGCGGACGCCGACCGGCTCACGCTTCGGTTCCCCGACGGAGCGGTGGTCGACGGCACGATCGGGCTCGAGCGGGCGGTGACGACGGACTTCTGGGGGCGGCCGGTCCCGGGCCACGTCGTCTCCGGCCCCTGGGCCCAGGCGCTCTCGGACTACGTCGGCCGTGCGGTCGAGCTCGTGCAGGCCGACGTCCCGGGGGGCGGGTACGACGTGCACGCCGCGACCATGGTCTCGGAGGCGTCCGTCGACGAGCTCGCTCGCCGTGCCGGCCTGAACGGGGATGCCGACGCGCGCCGCTTCCGCATGCTCCTCGACATCTCGGGGTGCGAGCCTCACGAAGAAGACACCTGGGTCGGACGGCGCGTCAGGATCGGCGAAGCCGTCCTGCGCGTGCCGGGCCCCGTGCCGAGGTGCGTCGTCACGACCCTGAACCCCGTCACCGGCGAACGCGACCTCGACACCCTCAGGGTGGTCAAGGGCTACCGCGGCCTCCGCGACGGCGAGAACATCGACTTCGGGATCTACGGAGACGTCGAAGAGCCGGGCCGAATCCGGCTCGGGGACACCGTCGAGGTTTTCTAGGAGCGCTTGGCGGAATGGCGCTCGTCGCCGAGGCGGCGATGCTCGTTACGAGGCAAGGACGCAGGGAGCCCTCGTATCGAAGGAGATACGGGGGCGACCGAGGACGCCGCATCGGGGCGAGCAGCGTGGCTCGGCGGCATAGCCGCTATTTCGCCAAGCGCTCCTACTACTAAGCGGAGGGCCAGGCGGTCGTCTCCGGGTGGAGGTCGAGCTCTCCGCCGGGATGGCACTCTGGCGAGACGTAGCTCTGCGGCATGTAGCGGAGGGAGAGCCACGCGAACTCGGCGAGGGCGTCGGCCTGTTGCTCCGTCGCGCCGAGCGCCCTCGCCGTGAAGGCGGTCGACTCGATCCCGTAGCACTCCGCGGCTGCTTCGTCCGTGATGCCGCGGAGGTGCTGCGCCTCGTGGGCGAGGACCTTCACGGAGCCCGCAATGCTCGCCCCCGAGCGGCAGACCGCCCAGAGCTTGTCCGCCTCGAGGCGGGCGTGGACGACGCAGCCGACCACGCTCTCCTTGTCGTCAGCGCGCCAGAGCTTCTCGAGATCCTTGCAAGTCTTCCGCGTCAGAAACGCCTTGTTCCCGGGCCGGCCGGCCGCGTCGAACTCGACCTCGCCCGCCCGCCAGCCGATGTCGACGAGGCCTCCGACGAACGACTGGCAGTCGACGCCGACGGGCCGGCCGGCGAGCGCGGACTCGACCTCCCCGAGCCGCTGCTCGTTCACGTGCGTCCGGTACACCGACCAGAGAACGACGGCGAGGACGACCGCGAGGGCGCCGAGCAAGATCCGCATGGCGCCTGTATCGGCAACCGGCCGCTAATAGAAGAACTGTTGCCAGGCCGACCACCAGTCGTCGGCTCGGGAGACGAGGGTTCGCTCGGCGACCGTCTCGACCCCCGCCTTGCGGCGGTACGAGTCGAACGCGTCGGTCTTCGTGAACTCGACGCGGATCTCGCACGGCCGACCGGGGTCGTACGGCTGCACCGCGCCGACGTCGCCGAGCGCCGCCTTCGACCCCCCCTCGATCAGCTCCCGGGCGCGCCCCGGCGTCAGGTTGCGCGCCGCAAAGCGTCCGATGCCCTCCTTCACCGCCACGGTCGTCAGCCCCGGCCCGAGCAGGTCGCGCGCCTCGGCGCAGACGGCCTCGTCGCCGGTGACGAGCAGCACGGGGCAACCCCATGTTCCGCAGAGCGCCGCGTTGATTCCCGTCTCGCCGACGAGCACGTCGTTGAACCAGAGGTGCTGCCAGTCCTGGCCGGAGACCGTGTGGTTCATCACGCCGTCGCGCGTGCCCGCCCGCGCGTGCATCGCGACGAAGAGCGCCGCGTCACAGCCGGCTTCGAGAAACGCGGTGTACTCGGTCCATTCGCTCTGGACGACGTACTCGCAACCGGGGTCGAGCAGGTCCGGGACGAGCGAGTTGAAGTCCCACCCCTTCCCGGCGCCGTGGCAGTCCATCACGACGATCTCGGTCGCGCCTGCGGCTCGCGCGCCTCGGACGGCCGCGTTGATCTCCTCCGTGTACAGGCGGCGACCTTCGTCGTACATCGCGCTGCCGCCGTCGACCTGCTCCCAGCGCACGATGCCGGCGACGCCCTCCATGTCGCTGATCACGTGGACGCGCATCGTTGTCGGTTCCCGGGCCGAGCGCCGGTCGGCGCCTCAGCGAAGCGTCTCGCTAGCGGCCTTCGTAGACCTTCCCGGCCTTCGCGATTCCCCGGGAGACGAGATAGCCGAAGCCGAGGGCGACCGTTGCGGTCACGAAGCCGTCCCACCGCACCTCGTCGCTCGCCAGGGTGATGATCAGGACGACGAACCAGAGCAGGAAGAAGAAGACGAGCTCCCCGTTCAGGTTCGGGAGCGGGAACCCGGGCCCGTAGCCGTACGGCCGGTCGTAGCCTTGCCCGGGAGGCGGAGGCGACTGCTGCGTGGACATGGGGCCGGTTTCGATGTCCCCACGCCGATTCCTTCGGCCGGCGTCGATACTCTCTCCCCGGGGTGCAGCTCTTCCACTACCACCTCGTCACGAGCAAGGTCAGGCTCGTGGAGGCGCGCTACATCGGGAAGCTCGGATTCGGCTTGATCGCCCGCTACGGCTGGGTCGGCGAGAACGCGCACTGGTTCGAGCAGGGGGTCTCCTGGGAGGAGCTCGAGCAGATGGGCTTTCGCCTGCGGCTGGTGGAGCTCGGGCGAGGCGCGGTCAACGTGGTCATCCAGCCCGGTCACTGGGACCGGCCGCGGGTCGACCACCTCGGAATCGCGCTCGACGAAGACGGCTACCTGACCGTGCTCGAGCGCGCCGCCGAGCTCGACCTCAAGATCCAGGATCACCCCGGCAAGCGGACCTTCATCGCCACCGAGGTCGGCTACCGCGTCGAAGTGCACCCTCCCCGCGACTGGATCGAAGCGACCCTCGAGCAGGCCGACGACCTCTCGCTCGCGCAGCTCCACTTGCGCGCGGACGATCCGGAGGCGAAGGCGGACGCGCTCGCAAGCCTGCTCGAGCTCGAGCACGAGGGCCCCGAGGTCGAGGTCGGCACGACCGTCGTCCGCTTCCTCCCCGACGGGCCGGAGGGTCGGCCGGAACTGCACGGGGAGGTTCTCGTGTGACGACGGACTACGAGCAGGCGGGTGTCTCGCTGGCGAAGGCGGCCGGCGTCGTCGAGCGCCTGCGCGAGGCGATCGACTCGACGAACGCGGCCGGACGCGCGGCCGGGTACGGGGCCTTCGCCGGGCTGTACGCGCTCGACGAGGAGCGACTGCTCGCCGCGACCACCGACAGCGTGGGCACGAAGCTCTCGCTGTCGCGACGCGCGGGCAGGTTGCGGGACGCCGGGCAGGACCTCGCGGCGCACTGCGTGAACGACGTGCTGACCTGCGGCGCCGATCCGCTCTTCTTCCTCGACTACGTCGCGGGAGGGGAGCTCGACCTCGACGACGTCGGCGAGCTCGTCGCGGGCGCCGCAGACGTCTGCCGTCGGGCCGGATGCGCGATCCTCGGGGGCGAGACGGCCGAGCTTCCGGGCGTCTATCGCGGCGCCGAGCTCGACTTCGTCGGCACGTGCGTCGGCCTCGTCGGCCGTGCCGACCTGATCGACGGATCACGCGTCGAGGCGGGAGACGTCGTGCTCGGCGTGCCGTCGTCCGGCCTGCACACGAACGGATACACGCTCGTGCGGGCGCTCGTCGGCGACGACGAGTTCGACGCGGACGAGCTGCTTGCACCGCACCGGCTGTACAGCGAGGAGGTGCGGGAGCTGCGCGCGGGGGCGGACGTGCGCGCGCTCGCGCACGTCACGGGCGGAGGGCTCGAGGGAAACCTCGGCCGCGTGCTTCCGAACGGGCTGCGAGTCGAGCTCGACTGGAACGCGTGGGAGCGGCCGTCGGTGTACAACTGGCTGACGGCGCGCGGCGTCTCGGAGGAGGAGCAGCGGCGTGTCTTCAACGTCGGAATCGGAATGTGCGCGATCGTGCCGGCGGCCGACGCGCGCCGAGGAAGGTTCCCGGTCATCGGGGCGGTCAGGGAGGGTGAGCGCCCTGCGTAGCGCCGTCGCCCATCTTTGCGCTTGCTCCGTCCACTCTTTTTGCGTTCCGCGCGTCACCTGCGCGCACGGCAACGCTACGCTCGAAGCGGAGGGAGGACCGCGGCGGCCCCAGGCATGATCGGCGTCCTCGTCTCCGGCTCGGGCACGAATCTCCAGGCCCTCCTGGACGAGGGCCTTCCGGTCAGCGCGGTCGCGTCCAACGTCCCCGGCGTGCCCGCCCTCGACCGCGCGTCGCGGGCCGGCGTCCCGACCCGCGTCTTCGCGGCCGCCGACTTTCCGTCCCGCGACGGGCGCGACGACGCGATGGCCGACTGGCTCGAGACGCTCCGCGTCGAGCTCGTGATCTGCGCCGGCTACATGCACCTGCTCTCTCCGGGCTTCCTCGAGCGCTTCCCCGCGATCAACGTCCACCCTTCGCTTCTCCCCGCCTTCCCCGGCACCCGCGCGGTCTCCGACGCCCTCGACGCCGGCGTCGCGGAGACCGGGGTGACCGTCCACTTCGTCGACGGCGGCATCGACACCGGGGCCGTGATCCTGCAGGAGCCGGTCCGGATCGAGCCGGGAGATACGACCGAAAGCCTGCTCGATCGTCTCCACGCGGTCGAGCACCGTCTCCTCCCCGAGGCGGTCAGGCTCTATCTGGCCGGCGCTCTACGCTCGTGACCGCGTGATCGAGCGGGCGCTCATCTCGGTGTTCGACAAGACGGGTCTGGACCTGTTCGCCCGCAGCCTCGCCGATGCCGGCGTCGAGCTCGTCGCGAGCGGTGGAACGGCCCGCTACATCACCGAGCTCGGGATCGACGTCACGCTCGTCGAGGAGCTGACGGACGTCCCCGAGCTGCTCGGCGGGCGCGTCAAGACCCTGCATCCCCAGATCCACGCCGGCATCCTCGCCCGGCGCGACTCCGGTGACGACCTCGCCGCGCTCGATGAACACTCGATCCGGCCCTTCGATCTCGTCTGCGTGAACCTCTACCCGTTTCAGCAGGTTGCGCGCCGGAAGGACGTCCGTGAGGAAGAAGCGGTCGAGATGATCGACATCGGCGGCCCCGCCATGCTGCGCGCCGCCGCGAAGAACTTCCCCCACGTCGCGCCCGTCTGCTCGCCGGCCCGCTACCAGCAGATCCTCGCCGAGCTCGAGGCGAAGGGCGAGCTCGACTTCGACTTCCGCCGCGAGCTCGCGGCCGAGGCGTTTCTCCACACCGCCGCCTACGAGGCCTCGATCGCAGCCTGGTTCGCCGACCGCGAGACCTTCCCGCCGCGTCTCGTGCTCTCGTTCGAGAAGGACCGTGACCTCGCGTACGGCGAGAACCCGCATCAGCGGGCCGCTCTCTACACGGAGGCCGGAGCCCGACGGCACCTGCTTTCGCGCGTAGACCAGCTCGCCGGCCGCGAGCTTTCGTTCAACAACCTGAACGACCTCGACGCGGCGCGGGCGCTCGTCCGCGAGTTCACGTTGCCGACCGCGGTGATCGTCAAGCACGCCAGCCCGTGTGGATGCGCTGTCGCCTCGACGATCGAAGAGGCCTACGCGAAGGCGCTGGCCTGCGACCCGGTCTCCGCGTACGGGGGTGTCGTCGCGCTGAACCGGCGGATCGAGCCGGCTCTCGCCGAAGCTCTCGCGGGACAGTTCGTCGAGGTGATGATCGCCCCCGACTATGCCGACGGCACCCTCGAGACGCTGCAGCCCAAGGACTCGACGCGGATCCTCGTCGACCGGGAGCGCCGACGCGCCTCGCCGGGCGAGCGGGATTTCAGACGGGTCCTCGGCGGGCTGCTCGTCCAGGACGCCGATGCGGAGGTGGACGACCGCGAGGGGATGAAAGTCGTGACCGGCGCCCAGCCGGACGAGTCGACCTGGGGCGACCTCCTCTTCTCCTGGCGCGCGTCGAAGCACGTCCCGTCGAACGCGATCGTCTTGGCGAAAAACCTCGCCACGGTGGGAATCGGCGCCGGCCAGACGAGCCGCGTCGACGCGGTCCGAATCGCCGTGGAGAAGGCGGGCGAGCACGGGCACCCGCTCGAGGGAGCGGCCCTCGCGTCGGATGCGTTCTTCCCGTTCCCGGACGGGCCCGAGCTCGCGTTTCAGGCCGGCGTCCGCGCGATCATCCAGCCCGGCGGGTCGAAGCGCGACTCCGAGGTCGTCGCCGCCGCGGAGAAGGCGGGCGCCGTGATGGTCTTCACGTCGCGCCGCCATTTCCGCCACTAGAGCCCGGATACGCTTTCGAGGATGGCGCGCGAGTACCCGACCGTGCTCGAGCTGATCGGTCGGACGCCCCTCGTCCGGCTTCAGCGCATCGGCCGCCGTGACGGCCCGCTCCTCCTCGCGAAGCTCGAGTATCTGAACCCGGGTGGGAGCGTGAAGGACAGGATCGGCCTTCGGATGATCGAGCGGGCCGAGCAGGAGGGGAAGCTCCGGCCCGGCGGGACGATCGTCGAGCCGACGAGCGGGAACACGGGCGTCGGTCTCGCGATCGCGGCCGCGCTGAAGGGGTATCGCTGCGTGTTCGTGATGCCGGACAAGATCTCAGAGGAAAAACGCGCGCTCCTGCGGGCCTACGGCGCCGAGGTGGTGATCTGCCCGACCGCCGTCCCGCCCTCGTCCCCGGAGAGCTACTACTCCGTCTCCGATCGCCTCGCAGAGGAGATCCCCGGCGCGTACAAGCCCGACCAGTACACGAACGCAGCGAATCCCGAGACGCACTACGAGACCACGGGGCCGGAGCTGTGGGAACAGACCGGCGGCGAGATCGACGCGCTCGTCTTCTCGGTCGGCACCGGTGGGACGATCAGCGGCGTCGCGCGCTACGCGAAGGAACGGCGCCCCGACCTGCTCGTCGTGGGCGCCGACCCCGAGGGCTCGATCTACTCGAACCCCGACCGCGTCCACCCCTATCTCGTCGAGGGAATCGGAGAGGATTTCTGGCCGGCGACGTACGACCCGTCCCTCGTCGACGAATACGTCACGGTCTCCGACCGGGACTCGTTCCGGACGGCTCGGCGTCTCGCGCGCGAGGAGGGCCTACTGGTCGGCGGCTCCGGCGGAACGGCGGTCTTCGCGATGCTCGAGGTGGCGAAGCGGTTCGGCTCCGAGGCGACCGTCATCACGTTGATACCGGACTCCGGCCGTGGCTACCTCTCGAAGTTCTACGACGACAACTGGCTGCTCGAGCACGGGTTCCTCGACCGTCGCGCGCCGGCACCGCGCATCGAGGAAGTGCTCGCGTTCAAACGGAGCGAGGGGCCGGAGCTGCCGGAGCTGGTCCTCGTCGAGTCGCAACAGAAGGTGGGCGAGGCGATCGACCTGATGCAGCGCTACGGGATCTCGCAGATCCCGGTCGTCCGGCACGACTCCGCCGGGTCGCTGGCCGACATCGTCGGGTCGATTCGCGAGCGCGGGCTGCTCGACCGGGTCTTCCGGAACCAGGACTCGCTCGGCGAAGAGATCGCCTCGGCGATGGAGCCGCCGCTGCCCGCGGTGGAGATCGACGAGTCGGTGGACACCGTCTTCGCCGATCTCTCGGGCGAGAGCCCGGCGGTCGTCGTGGCGCGACGGGGCCGGCCCGTCGGCGTTCTCACTCGCGCCGACTTGCTCGAGTACCTGGCACATCACCGCAACGGGGAGTAGGCCGATGGGCTGGCCGGAGGCCCGTGCCCGGCTCGAGGGCTCGCTCGTCGTCCTCGAGCCGCTCGAACGCCGGCACGCCGACGACCTCTGGACGGCGGCGCGGGACGGGGACGTCTGGACCTGGCTCTCGGTCGACGCCGCGGCCTCGCGCGAGGCGTTCGACGGGTGGCTCGAGGCCGCCGTCCGGGAAGCGGACGAGGGCGTCTCGGTGCCCTACGCGACGGTGTGGAAGGCCGACGCGCGGGCGATCGGGAGCACCCGTTTCCTCGAGCTGCGCCCCGAGCACCGCCGGATCGAGATCGGCTGGACGTGGCTCGCGTCGTCCTACTGGCGCTCCGGGGCGAACGTCGAGGCGAAGCTCCTGATGTTCGCCCACGCCTTCGACCGGCTCGGCTGCCGCCGGGTCGAGCTCAAGACCGATGCACGGAATGCTCGCTCGCGGGCCGCGATGGCCGCCCTCCCGGCCCGGTTCGAGGGCGTCCTACGGAAGCACATGGTCGTGCGCGACGGCGCGCCGCGGGACTCCGCCTACTACAGCGTCGTCGACGACGAGTGGCCGTCGGTTCGCGCGAACCTCGAGCGTCGGCTCGCTGCACGGAGCGGCGGCTAGGCTGCGCCCGTGGACTTCGAGACGCGGGCGATTCACGAAGGGCAGGAGCCCGATCCGGCGACGGGCGCGGTGATCACGCCGATCCACCAGACGTCGACCTTCGCTCAGGACGAGGTCGGCGTCCACCGTGGGTTCGAGTACTCGCGCACGGGGAACCCGACGCGCGCGGCGCTCGAGACGTGCCTCGCCTCGCTCGAGGGCGCCGAGCACGGCGTCGCGTTCTCGTCCGGGATGGCCGCCGCGACGACGGTCATGCACCTCGTCTCGCCGGGCGACCGGGTCGTCTGCGTGAACGACGTCTACGGCGGCGTCTACCGGCTCTTCACGAAGGTGTACGAGCCGAAAGGCTACGAGTTCGAGTTCGTGAGCGCCGACGACGCGAGCGAGCGGCTCGGAAAGGCTCTCGACGAGCGGACGCGGCTGGTCTGGCTCGAGTCGCCGACGAACCCGTTGCTGAACATCGTCGACCTGAGAGCCGCGACGGCTGCGGCCCGAGCGGCGGGCGCGCTCTCGGTCGTCGACAACACGTTCGCCACGCCGTACCTCCAGCGGCCGCTCGAGCTCGGCGCGGACGTCGTCGTCCATTCGACGACGAAGTATCTGGGCGGTCATTCCGACGTCGTGGGCGGCTTCGTCGCGACGAACGACCCGACGGTCGCAGACCGGCTCCGCTTTCTACAGAACGGCCTTGGGGCGGTGCCCGGACCGTTCGACTCGTGGCTCGTCCTGCGCGGGCTCAAGACGTTGTCCGTGCGCATGCGCGAGCACTGCGCGAACGCGCGCAGGATCGCCGAGTGGCTCGATGCACAGCCGGCCGTCGAGCGCGTTCGCTATCCCGGCCTCCCGAGCCACCCGAACCACGAGCTCGCGCGTCAGCAGATGAGCGGCTTCGGCGGAATGATCTCGTTCGAGGTCGCGGGCGAGGAGGAGGCGCTCGCCGTCGTCCGGTCGACGGAGCTCTGGACGCTCGCCGAGAGCCTCGGCGGAGTCGAGAGCCTGATCGAGCATCCTGGCCGCATGACGCATGCCAGCACCGCCGACTCGCCCTTCCCGCTCCCTCCGAACCTCATCCGGCTGTCCGTGGGAATCGAGTCCGTCGACGATCTCGTCGCCGACCTCGAGCAGGCCCTCGCGCGCGTCGAAACCCGCGTCCGTTAGGGACGTGTCCCGGTGCCAGGCACCGTCACAAATGTGTGACGGGGTTCCTCGGCGGGAAAACGCCGCAGATGCTGCGGAATCTCTCTTGCCGGACACGCCCGACGAAGCCATGAACGGTGCCAGGCACGGGTAACAAGAGTGTGTCAGGCGAGCGGGAGGCCGTAGCGGACCGTCGGTACGCCTGCCCACTCGCCGACTGAGCCGTCGGGCGTCCAGCCGAGCGCCTCGTAGAAACGCCGAGCCGGAGCGTTGTCGCGCATCACCCAGAGCACGGCGCTGCGGCAGCTCAGTTCCCGAAGAGCGGCAAGCGTCGAGGCCATCAGGGCTCTTCCGATACCGGAACGCCAGCGGCTGGGATGAACATAGAAGATCCGGATCTCGGCCTCGCCGGCGGAGCGATCCCACTCCGCCGGCGCTTCGAAGCTCGACACGCCGACGATCTCTCGACCGCACTCCGCGACCAGCGTAAGCCACTCCTCCGAGGCGAGCATCTCGCGCCACTGCCCCAAGCGCACCTCGTGCGACCGCGCCGCAGTCACCTCCGCCGGGACGATGCCCGCATAGGCTTCCGCCCAGCTGTCGACGTGGACGCGGGCGATGCCCGGAGCGTCGTCGACGACGGCGCGCCGGATCTCAGGCGGCGACACGCTCGAGGACGCGGCGATAGGCGTCCTCGTAGTCGTGCACCATCCGCTCGGCGCCGAAGCGCTCCTCGACGTAGCGGCGGCACTCCATCGGATCGAGCTCGTCGGCGGCCGAGAGCGCGTCGACCATGTCGTGGTAGTCGTCGACGACGATGCCGGTCCGGCCGTCCTCGATCACCTCGGGCACCGCCCCCCAGCGCGTGGCGATCACGGGCGTGCCGCACGCCATCGACTCGATCATGACGAGGCCGAACGGCTCCTCCCACTCGATCGGGAAGAGCGTCGCCCGCGCCTCCTGGAGGAGCGAGACCTTCTCGAGGTGGTCGACCTCTCCGAGGTACTCGATGCCCCATGCGAGCTTGGGCCGGACGTACTCCTCGAAGTACTCCTTCTCGGCCGGCTCCCGCATCTTGCCGGCGATCTTCAACCCGAGGCCGGCCTCGTGCGCGACCTCGATCGCCCGGTGCGCGCCCTTGTCCGCGCTCATCCGACCGAGGAAGAGCAGGTAGTCGCCCTTGTGCGGCACGACCGGATAGGCGGAAAGGTCGAGCGCGTTCGGACAGTTCGCCACCCAGGGCAGATCGGGCAGGGGCTTGCGCTGGTTCAAGGAGAGCGAGATGAACCCGATGCCCGGATTGACGGCTGCCACCTGCTCGTACACGCGCCCCGGCTCTCCGCCGAGCGGGCCGTGCATCGTGTGAACGACCGGCGTCCGGACGCAGCCGCCGAGCACGGCCCCGAGCACGCCCGAGTGGTCGTTGACCACGTCGAAGTCGTCCGCGCGCTCGTAGCACGCCAGCGCATGATGAACCTCGGGCAGCGTCTGGCCGATCCGCTCGGACGGGGCCTGCTTGTAAGCGAACGCGAGGTCCGCCTTCGTCTTCGAATCGCCGGAGGCGAAGAGCGTGACGTCGTGGCCGGCGTCGGCGAGCCCGTCGGCGAGCAGCGAGACGACCCACTCGATTCCACCGTAGCCCGTCGGCGGAACGGGGAACCAGGGCGGGCTGAGGATCGCGATGCGCATCAAATCTCTCTCACTGCCGTTCTTCGACCAACACCCGTCCGTTCTCGACCCGGACGTCCCACGTGCGCTCGAACGCGCGCACGCCCGTCAGACGCAAGGTACCCGCCCAGGCGGGCAGCTCTAACGGGGCAATCGTCTCGAGCGTGTGCCTGCGCCAGTCCGGTTCCAGGCCGAGCAGGACCTGGAGCAGGAGCACGGGCGTCCCGGCTGCCCAAGCCTGCGGCCGCGCAGCGGTCGGATAGGCGACAGGAAACGGCGTCTCGTCTGCGTCGAATCCGGCGAACACCTCGGGGAGCTGCCAGTCGAAGCGCTCCGCCGACTCGACGATGCGCATGACGATCCGGTGCGCGTCGTCCCACCGGTTGTAGCGCGCGAGCCCCCAGGCGATCAACGAGTTGTCGTGCGGCCACACCGTCCCGTTGTGGTACGCGAGGGGGTTGTAGCCTCCGTCCTCCGCCGACATCGTCCGGACGCCCCAGCCGGACCAGAGCGCCGGCCCCATCAGCTGGTCGACGATGGCCGGGATCCGCTCCGGCGGCACGATCCCGCTCCAGAGAAGGTGGCCGATGTTCGACGTGAGGGCGTCGACGCGCTTCTTCTCCCGGTCGAGCGCGAGCGCGTAATAGCCGCCGCGCTCCTCGCACCAGAACGCCTCGTCGAAGCGGGCACGCAACTCGGCAGCCTCGGCGTCGAGTCGATCAGCGAGTCCGCGGTCGCGCCACACCTCGCGCGCGAGCTCGGCGACGCGGCGTTTCGCGTCGAAGACGTAGCCCTGCACCTCGCACGGGGCGATGGGCGGCTCCGCCTTGCGGCCGTCGCGAAAGAGCTGCGAGTCGCCCGAGTCCTTCCAAGACTGGTTCTCGAGCCCGTGCTGCGAGCGGCGCTCGTACTCGACGAACCCGTCGCCGTCGCGATCACCGTAGCGGTCGATCCACTCGAGCGCCCGGAGCGCAGGCTCGCGAAGCTCGCGGACGAGCGCCGCGTCGGCGGTCCAGCGCCAGACCTCGGAAAGCAGGATCAGGTAGAGCGGCGTGGCGTCGACGGTGCCGTAGTAGCGGCCGAACCAGGTCCGCGCCGCCTTCCCCTGGCGCATCTCGTGCACGATCTTCCCGGGCTCGGCGTCGGCGTCGGCGTCGTCCTCGGTCGCCTGCAGCTCGGCGAGCACGCGCAGGGCGCCGGCCGCAAGCTCGGGCCCGAAGAGGAGCGTCTGCAGCGACGTCACGATCGTGTCCCGTCCGAACACGGTCATGAACCACGGGCATCCGGCCGCCGGGAGCCGCGCCAGCCCGCCCGGCCGGTCGCTCATCCGCAGGGAGGCGAGGTCCGAGACCGATTGCGCGAACGCCCGGTCGAAGGCGGCCCACGAGCCGCGGAGCTGGGGCACGCGTAGGTTCCACGACGTGAGGGCCGCCGCGAGGCGTGCCCGCTCCTCGCCGAAGCGGCGTTCGGCCGCGTGCGGGAAGACGACGGTCCCGTCCGCCGCCGGGACGATGTCGATTCGGAGGCCCCACTCCTCGCCCGGATCGAGGTCGAGGCGGTAGCGGAGGACCGGCCCGTCGACGTCTCCGCGCTTCGAGAAGAGGACCTGCGTGAGTCCCTCGAAGTCGCCGTAGTCGCTGAGCAGGAACTGGTTCGCCGACTCGTCGTACTCGGGCGCGACCGACGGGGGCAGCGGCGCCGCGTTCTCGGGATCGCCGAACGTGAAGTCGTACTCCTTCACCGCGAAGATGTCGGCGAAGTCGTTCCCCAGCTCGAACTCGACCTCGAAGGAGAGCCGCCTGCGCGCGTGATTCTGGATGTGGACATGATCCTGCATCCCGTCCCCGACGAAGCGCTCGCGCGAGATGGAGAGCTCGTCCACGCCCAGGTCGCCGGCGACCGGGTTGCGGAGGAAGAACGCCGCCGAGTAGTACTCGACCTTCCCGCTCGTGAGGAGGAGCGGGCGCTCGCCGTTCACCCGCATGATCCAGTGCGACAGGAAGCGCGTGTCGCTGGCGAAGAGGCCCATCGTGGGCTCGGTGATGTCGCCCCTGTCGTCGGAGACGCAGAAGGTCGACCCTTCGAGGATCGTCAGCGCCAAGGCCTAGGAGTGTCGGACGATCGTGTCCTGACTCGCCTGCTGGAGCGGCTTCACCGCGATCGCGTCGACGTTCATGTGCGCCGGCCGCGACACCGCCCAGAGGATGCAGTCGGCAACCTCCTCGGCGGTCACGTAGTCGACGCCCCGGTACACAGCACGCTTCTTCTCCTGGTCGCCGCCGAAGCGAACGTCCGAGAACTCCGTCCCGCCGACCATTCCCGGGTCGACGCTCGTGACGCGGATCCGGCCGACGAGCTCCTTCCGAAGCACCTCGGTAAGCGCACGCACGGCGAACTTCGAGCCCACGTAGAGGCCGCCCCCCTCGTATGCCTCGTAGCCGGCCGACGATCCGAGATTCACGATGTGCGAGCGGCCGTCGGGCATGTGCGGGACGACGAGCCGCGTCATGCGAACGAGCCCGAGCACGTTCGTCTCGAGCATCGCGCGGTCGTCGTCCTCCGATCCCTCGACGAGGGGCCCGCGCCCGAGGGCCAGCCCGGCGTTGTTGACGAGGATGTTCACCTCGCCCCGTCCACTCGCCCGGCCGACGAAACGCTCGCAGGAGTCGGTGTCGGTCACGTCCAGGTGCTCGGCCGTGTGCCCGGCGCCCGGAAGCTCGCCGAGCAACGCCTCGAGCCGGTCGGTCCGCCGGGCCCCGAGCTCGACGCGCGCGCCCGCGGCGGCGAGCGCGTGCGCAGTCGCACGGCCGATGCCGCTCGAGGCACCAGTCACGATTGCCGTCCGGCCCTCCAGCGCGGCCACGGGCCGAGCTTATCTAGGGAGAGCTTGGCAAAACACCGGCTGAGCGACGTTCCGCCAATCTCCTACGAGGCGGCCACGGGAGCGCGCGTCGCGAGCGCGACCTGGAGGACCGTCTCGAGCTCGACGAGCGAGAACGGCTTCAGGAGGTACGCGACGGGCGCGAGAGCCATGGCATCGGCCGTCCGGGGGAGGATGCTGACGCAGACGATCGGTACGTGCGGAAGCGCGTCACGGACCCGGCGGGCAAAGGCGACCGCAGGCGGAAAGGCCGGCTCCATCAGGATTGCGTCCGCCGTCTGCACGCTCGCCTCGTCGTCGTCCAGCCGGACGGCGTCGTGCCCGAGGCGCGCGACGACGTGCTCCAGAAGCTCGCGAACCTCGACATGCGGCTCTGCAACCATGATCCTCGCCACGTTCCCAACATCGCTGTTCCGGGAGGGAACGCGGGGTGGTCCCGGTAAGAACACGGTATGAATCGCGCACGCGTCCTCGTCGTGGACGACGATCCGGATATCCGCAGCCTCGTCCGGGAGCTGCTCGAGCGGGCGTCGTACGACGTCGAGGAGGCGGCGGACGGCCGCGCGGCGCTCCGCGCCCTCTACTCGAACCAGCCCGGGCTCGTCGTGCTCGACGTCGAGATGCCCGAGCTCGACGGCTGGCAGACGCTCGAGCGGATCCGCGAACTCACCGACGTCCCCATCCTCATGCTGACGGCGCGCCAGGCGGAGCTCGAGAAGGTTCGCGCGCTCAAGGGCGGCGCCGACGACTACGTGACCAAGCCGTTCGGCCGCCAGGAGCTCCTCGCCCGCGTCGAGGCACTCCTTCGCCGAACCGCCGGCCGGACGCTGCGCGAGCGCTACTCCGACTCTCTCCTCGAGATCGACTTCGCCGAGGCGCGCGTGACGGTCGGAGGCAGGCCGGTCTCCCTGACGCCGCTCGAGTTCCGGCTTCTGACGACGCTTTCCGAGCACGCCGGGCAGGTGCTCTCCCGCGACCAGCTGCTCGACCTCGTCTGGGGCGAGTCGCAGCCCGAGGCGCTCGACCGCGTGAAGCTCTACGTCGGGTATCTCAGGCGCAAGCTCGAGGAGGCGACGGGCGAGGAGGCCCCGATCGAGACCGTGCGCGGCTTCGGCTACCGCTATCGCGCGCCGAGCGGGTAGTTGCGAGCCGGCTACGCCGGAGTCGCGAGGGTGGACTCGACGGCGGAGAGCAGCTCGCCGGCGTCGAACGGCTTCTGGAAGAAGGCGACCGCGCCCCGCTCGAGGGATGGAGACCGCGTCGCAGCGGGATCGCGCGCGGTCACGACGATCACGGGCACATGGGAGAGGGCGGGGATCGCGCGCAGGCGGTCCATCACGAGGAAGCCGTCGCCGGCCGGAAGCCCGATGTCGAGCAAGATGAGGTCTGGCCGCTCTCTGCGCGCAGCCGCGACCACGCCGATCGCGTCTGCGGCGAACGCCGTCGCGTAGCCGCTGGCGCGCAGGCGGACGTCCAGCAGCCCGCGGAGGTCCTGGTCGTCGTCGACGATGAGCACCTTGGGCGGCATCACTCACTCCTGCGCAGAAGGACGTCGACTCTGTCTCGCAGCTCGGTCGTGCTGAACGGCTTCTTCACGTAGTCGTCGGCACCCGCCCTGACGCCGCGGTCCACGTCTGCCTCCTCGACGCGTGCGGTCAGGAGGATGACCGGGATCGAGCTCGTCGCGGTGTTTCGACGCAGCGCTGCCGTGAGGTCGTAGCCGTTCATCTTGGGCATCATCACGTCGAGGATCGCGAGCTGCGGACGCTCTTCGACCGCGGTCCGGAGCGCGTCCTCGCCGTTCTGCGCCGTGACGACGCGGTGACCGTCGCGCTCGAGCCGCACGCGAACGAGCTCGAGGATGTCCCGGTCGTCGTCGGCGACGAGGACGAGCGATCCGCTCATGCGAAGACCTCCTCGGTCGCGTCGCCGGCGAACACGGGCACCCCGCCGAGCGGGAGGGCGACCCGGAAGGTCGTGCCGGCGTTCTCCGCGCTCTCGAGCTCGATCGAGCCCCCGTGGGCCTCGGCGATCGCCTTCGCGATCACGAGACCGAGCCCCGTGCCCTGGATCGCGCGCTCGGTCGCGACCGAGGAGCGGAAGAAGCGCTCGAACAGATGTCGTTGCTCGCTTGCCGGGATTCCGATCCCGGTGTCGACCACCTCGACGAGGACTCGCTCCCCGTCGGGACGGAGGGAGACGGCGACCGCACCCTCAGGCGTGAACTTGACCGCGTTGGAGACGAGGTTGTCGAGGAGCTGCGCGAGCCGTGCCCGGTCGGCGAGCACGGTCACCGGCCGCTCGACGCTCGATTCCAGGCGGATTCCCTTCGTCTCGGCGGCGGGCCGCGCCGATTCGACCGCCTCGTGCACAAGCGCGTCGAGCGCGACGGGCTCCGCCTGGAGTGCCAGCCGGCCGGAGTCGAGCTGCGCGACGAAGAGGAGGTCGCCGACGAGGCGGAGGAGGCGCTCCGCGTTCCGCTCGACGACGCCGAGGTAGCGGCGCTGCTCATCCGTCAAGGAGTCGTCGGCTTCGTCCCTGACGAGCTCGAGGTACCCGCAGATCGAGGTGAGCGGCGTTCGGAGCTCGTGCGAGACGAGCGAGACGAACTCGTCCTTCAGGCGGTCGAGCTCGCGCAGACGCTCGTTCTGCTCGCCGAGCTCCCGGTGTGCTCGCTCGAGCTCGGCCTCGGCCTCCTTCCGCGGCGTGACGTCGAAGAAGACCCCGTCGAGCCAGAGCGGGTTCCCATTCGCGTCGTAGACGGCCTGGCCCTTCTCGTAGACCCAGCGTCGCGTCCCGTCGGCGTGGACGACTCGGTACTCGACCTCGAACGGCTCTCGCCGTGTGACGGCCTCCTGGATCAGCCTGTCGACCTCGGTGTCCTCGGGGGCCTGAACGCTCCCGTACGTCCGGACAGCGTCGGCGATGAAGTCGCTCGCCGGGTAGCCGACGATGTCCTCGATCCCGGAGCTCAGGTACTCCATCGTCCACGGGGGAGACGGCTTGCAGCGATAGACGGCGCCCGGAATGTTCCCGACGAGGGTGCGGAAACGACGCTCGCGCTCCTCGAGCGCCTCGACGGCCTGCCAGCGGGCCCGCCGCACGACGAGCATCCGGATCGCGAAGGCGACGAAGGCGGCGAGGGTGAAGCCGAGCGCGAGTGAACGGAACTCGGCCGGGACGAAGAGGGGCGAGAGGATGAGTGCGGAGACACCGAGTACGGGGAGGACGGAGCGGACGCCGCGGTCGCGCTTCTCCGGGACGAGCGGCTGGTACTTCGTCGGCTCGACGGCGCGCAGCAGCCCGGCGATCGCGTACGCCGCGAGCCCGAGCGTCCAGACGAAGTCGCGGAGGGCCCCGGTGCGGGCCGTGTAGTCGTCGCCTGGCCAGCGGACGGCAGCGAGCGCGAGGAGCGGCAGTGCGATCCCGAGCGCCCACAGGCTGACGGAGGGCGACCTCCAGCGCTCCAGCGCCACGAACTGGAGTCCGACGAGCGCGAGCGAGACGTAGAGGACCGGGTAAAGGAAGACGACGGCCTCGTGCGACCAGTGACCGTCGAACGGATGGCCGGACGCGGCCCGGCTGAGGAGGGTGACGCAGAGCACGACGGGAAGGGCGTCGAGGACGAAGAGCACGAACGCGGAGGCTTCCCCGCGTGGCGCCTCGTAGGCCAGGCCGGCGAGAGTGAGTGCGGCGGCCGTGAGCCAGAAGGCATCCGCGGCGCTCGGGAAGCTCATGTCGCCGGCGGCCCGGACCGTGGCGCCGACTGCGAAGCATGCGGCCGCGACTGCCCACACGAGCCACGCGACGGTCGCGACGCGCGAGGCGACTCGGACGGCGGCGACGAGGCTCGCGATCGTCGCGCCGAGAGCGGCGAAGAGCCAGCCTAGAGCGACCGCGCGTCCGCCCGCCGGCGCGCCGGCGGCGAGTGCGTAGGACTCCGTCGCGAGCCCCGAGAGGACGAGCGCGCCGGCCAACCAGATGGACGCGCGAACGACCATGTCGTCGGTATCGGGCAGGAAGACGACGCGCTTGAGGGCGCCTATCATGCCGCCTCCGGGACGACGCGAAGGAGCGCCTCGTCCCCCGCCAGCACGAGGGTCAGGAGCACGGTATCGCCCTCGACGAGGACATCGAGCCCGCCGCCCTGCAGGCGCAGCAAGCTGTCGACGAGGGAGAGCGCGAGCGATTGCTCTCCCGCGCGGGCGTCCGCCTCGTATGCGATCTGGACGCGACGCGGCTCGCCGGCCAGCTCGATCCGGATCGGCGTCCCGCGGCGCGCCTCCTCGACGACCTGCTCCATCAGCTCGGTGAGCGCCCGCAGGAGCCGCTCCGCGTCGGCGTTGAACCAGACGGGACCGGCGACCGACACGTCGATCGGCGTCTGCCCGACGTGCGCGACGGGCCAGACCTTCTCGATCGCCGCGCCGAACATCGTCTCCGCGTCGCAGAGCGACCACTCGAGCTCGAGCTCGCCGGCCTCCGCGAGCGCGACGGTCCGGAGGTCCTCGACCAGAGCGAGGAGCCGCCGGCCGTGGCGGCAGGCGACGTCGAGGAACCGCCGCTGGTCGCGCGAGAGCGGTCCGACCCGCTCGTCGAGGACGAACTCGAGATGGCTCTGCAGCGTCTCCGCCGCAGTCGCCATTGCCGCCGTCGCCGAGGCCGCAGAGCTCTCGACGGCGGACGGCCCGACACGCCAATCAGGCCGTACCACCATGGGAAATGCATCGGCCGGTCGGCGCCGTCCCGGATCGCCGCTCGCGCGGCGGCCCGATCCCCGTTTTGCCGTACGACGCTACGCGATGAGGCCGCGCCTGAGCGCGGTGGCGACGGCCTGCGTGCGGGTCGCCGCTCCGAGCCGCTCCGCCGCCTTGCGCACGTGCGTACGGGCCGTCTCGACTCCGATCGAAAGCTCGCTCGAGATCTCCTCGTAGGCTTTCCCGTCGGCGAGCAGGCGGAGGACCTCGATTTCGCGCGCCGTCAGGGCCGGGCCCCCACCTTTCGGCACGGTGCCGAGGGCCGCGAACGCGAGGCCGGGGTCGACGTACGTGCCGCCGCCGAGCACCGTTCGGAGCGCGCGCGCGAGGTCGGCGAGCGGAGCCTCCTTCAGGACGACCGCGCTCGCGCCGGACTCGAGCGCCGTCGAGACGAGATCGCCGTCTCCCTCCGCCGTATACACGACGACGCGGCTCTCGGGCGCCGCCTCACGGAGCGCCGAGACGAGCGCCGCACCGAAGAGCGAGGGCATCCGGTAGTCGACGAGGGCGACGTCGGGCCGGGCGGCGCGGGCGAGCTCGACCGCCGTGCGCCCGTCGCCCGCCGAGCCGACAACGTCGAAGCCGCTGTCCGCGAGGAACGTCGAGACGGCCGTGAGCAAGGCCGGATGATCGTCCGCGACGAGGCACTCGGCCGCGCGTTCTTCCATCGTCTCCCTCACGCCGCTCCTACGAGCCGCTTCGCGCGGTCCCCGAGCTCGTCGATGTAGTTCGCGCCCTTGACGACGTAGTCGGTCGCTCCGCGGCGGAAGGCCTCGACCGCGATCGCCTCAGATCCTTCGCCGGTCAGGACGAGGATCGGGACGTCTCGCGAGGTGTCCCGAAGCTGTGGGACGACGTCGAGGCCGGTGCCGTCGGGAAGGTGGTAGTCGAGGATCGCGAGCGACCAGCTCGAGCCGCGCGAGAGCTTCGCCGCCGTGGCGACGTCGGGCGCGCGGATGACCGTCGCACCCGGAAGCGCACGCTCGAGAGCGTGCGCGGCGAGCTCGGCGTGATCCCGATCGTCCTCGACGAGCAGGACGGAATGGCGCACACGGGTACCGGACGCCGGCACGCGCTCTTCGGGCTCGGGCCGGCCGGGTTCCTCCAGCTCGCGCAGGAAGCGCACGCGGTAGTCGCGCTCGCGTTCGTCCACCCGCGTGAAGACCGCGGCCACGATCCGCTCGAGCTCGGCGTGCGCGAACGGCTTCAGGAGGATCGCGTCGGCGCCCTCGAGAAGCGCCTCTCCGAGAAGGTCATAGGTTCCGGCGCCGGTGACGAGCACGACCGGAAGGTTCGGCCGGCGCACGCGAACGCGCCGGAGGAGATCGACACCCGAGAGGCCGGGCATGACGATGTCGCTCAGGACCAGGTCGTGTTCTTCCGTCTCCAGGAGCTCGAGGGCGTCGTCGGCGCGGTCGGCCGTCGCGACCGTGTAGCCGGCCGACTCCAGAATCTCCACGACGAGCCCTCGGACAACCGGCTCGTCGTCGATCACGAGGATGTGCGCGCTCACGACGCCTCGCGGGCCGGCAGCCGGAAGACGAAGCGGGTCCCGCCCTCGGGTGGGCACTCCACCCAGAGGTCGCCGCCGTGCGCGTCCGCGATGCTGCGGCTCACGGCGAGGCCGAGCCCGCTTCCGCGGCGGCCCTTCGTCGTGAAGAACGGCTCGAAGATGCGCGTCCGGAGGTCGGCCGGGATCCCCGGGCCCGTGTCCGTGACGGAGGCGACGACGAAGCGGCCCTCGGTGCGTACGTCGACCGTGATCGCGCCGCCCTCGGGCATGGCCTGGATCGCGTTCGTGATCAGGTTCAGGAAGACCTGCTTCAGCCGGCTCGGGTTCGCCTCGACGACCGTCGGCTCCTCGTCGTAGACCTCGACGAGCTCGATTCCCTTCGCCGCGCTCGTGCGGCGGACGAGCTCCACCGTCTGAGCCGCGGCCTCGCGCACGAGCGTCGGCCCGGCGTCGTCGCCCTTCTCGCGGGCGAAGTCCAGGAGCGCCCGGACGATCTCCTTGATCTCGAGCCCCGTCTGCTGGACGAGCTCGAGCCGCTCACGGGACTTCGTGCCCGACGCGGCATCGCGGAGGAGGAACTCCACGAGACCGAGGATCGCGAAGAGCGGGTTGTTGATCTCGTGCGCGACTCCGGCCGCGAGCTCGCCGACTGCCGCGAGCTTCGCGCTGTCCAGGAGCTGCTGCTGGAAGCGGTGGCGTTCGCTCAGGTCGGTGATGAGCGCGACTGCGGCCTCGGGCCGGCCGAGGCCGTCTCCGATCGAGAAGCGGACGAGCTCGACGGGGATGAGGAGGCCGTCCTTGTGGCGGAAGAGCGCCTCGAGCCGCGCGGCTCCCTGCTGCGGCCCCCACTCGATGCCCTCGAAGGCCTCGGGCTCGCTTGCCCACCACTCGAACGGCGGCCGTGCGCCGATGATCTCCGGCGCCTCGTACCCGACGAGGTCGCCGAACGCCGGGTTGACCGAGAGGATCTCGCGCGTCGCCAGGTCGGTCACGACGATCGCGATCGGCAGGTTGTCGAAGAGCTTCTCGAGGAGGTGCATCGTCAGCTCCTCGCGGAGGTACTCGTCGGTGGAATCCCGGAAGGCGCACACGACGCCGACGACCTCTCCGCCGCCGAGAATCGGGGCCGCCGTTCCGGCGACGAGCCGCTCGCTGCCGTCCGCCCGGGTCACCCAGACGCGGAACGGGTGCGGTGCGCGCGTTCTCCGGGCGACCGCCGCGGGCCGCTCGTCGGGCTCGAGCGCCCGGCCGTCGAGCCCGCGCAGCGGGGGCCACGTCTCGGGCTCCGGAATGTCCTCGCGACCGAGGAGCTCCCGCGCGGCGGCGTTCAACGTCACCTGCCCCCCGGACTCGAGCCAGACACCCTCGCCGAGCGACTCGATTACCGCGTCGACGTAGGCGCGGTTCCGCTGCTCGCGCCGCTCCTCGTCCGCGCGAAACGCGAGCCGGGTCAGAAGGCCGAGGGTGCGGATGACGGAGACGGCCGCGCCGAGCTCTTCCTCGCTGCGCGGCCGGCGCCAGGCTGCCTGGAGGCTCAGCGGAGGACCGCCCTGCGGCCTGAACGGCACGGAGACATACGATCCGAATCCGGTCATGACGCGCGCACGCTCCTCCGAGGCGCAGGCGCGGATCATCTCGTCCGAGACGACGAAAGGCTGGCCTTCGCGGAGGGGTCCTGCGTACTCGTCCCGCACGACGACGACCTCACCGACTCCGTCGCCCCAGCCGGACGCGGCGCGGACGACGCCGCGGGTCAGCCCATCGTCCCAGACGATCACCGACGCGCGATGGGCGGCGAGCAGGTCCTGCATCGTCTCGGCGAGGATCGCGAGCGCTTGGTCGAGGCTCGTAGCCTCGTTCACCGCGAGCGCGGCCTCGAGCATCGCGCGGTCCTGCCCGCGCTCGTCGGGCAGCACCGTCGGGAGGCGAGGCACGAACGGGGAAGCCGCGACGTTCGTCATCGGTGAACGTATCGGCACGAAGCGGACGGCCCGTATCCTCGGATCCGCGTCCGCGGCGTACCCCTTTTCGGCGCGCTGACCAGTGGCAACACTAGGATTGGCGCGATGGGCGCCGCTGCGCGAGTCACGTGCCTCGTCGCCGACGACCATCCGGCCATGGTCGAGGCCGTCGCGGAGACCCTCGCCGAACACGGCGTCGAGGTCGTCGGCCGCGCGTCCGACGGAGAGGAGGCGTTCGGGAAGATCGAGGCGCGGCGACCGACGATCGCGCTCGTCGACGCCCGTATGCCGCTTCTCTCCGGCATAGAGCTCGCCCGCCGGGTCGCGCTGAAGCGGCTTCCGACCGCCGTCGCGATCTACACCGCGTACGGCGACCGGGCGCTCGCCGTCGAGGCGCTCGACGCCGGCGCCCGCGGCTTCCTCCTCAAGGAGGCGCCGCTCGCCGACCTGGCGCGCGCCGTTCAGATCGTCGCCGGCGGGGGCACGTATGTCGACCCCGTGCTCGCCGGCGTGCTCGCGACCTCGGCCTCGGAGCGGACGCCGGCGCTGACCCAGCGCGAGCGCGAGGTCCTGCGCCTCCTCGCCGACGGGCTCTCCAACGACGAGATCGGAAAGCGCCTCTTCATCTCGCCGGAAACCGTGCGGACGCACGTCGGGAAGGCGATGCACAAGCTCGACGCGGATACCCGGACGCAAGCGGTGGCGAAGGCGCTCCGGCAATCGCTTATCGCGTGAGGACGGTTGCGAGCGCGGCGCGGAAGCGCGCCGGGGAGACCACGCCCGCCTCGTCGGCGCGCTCGAGCGGCCGGAAGTAGTTCACAGGCGACTGCCAGAAGGCCCAGGCGAGCGTCGAGGCGAACCGCTCGCACCCGTAGGCGGCGTGCTCGGCGCCCGACGCCTCGTCGCACCAGCGGCGCGTCCGGAGGAGGCGCCGGAAGCGGCGGCGGTCCGAGTGCGTGAAGAGGGCGAAGTCGACCTGGTGTGCGTACTCGTGCTGGACGATCCCCCACATCCCGCGCCCGCCGCGAACGAGGTCGGCGCCGTCGAGCGTGATCTCGCCCTTCGTCGCGCCTGCACAGCCGCAAGGGACGATGTGGATCGTCACCCGAGCACGCACGACGCCCCAGTCGAAGGAGCTGGCAGCGAGCGCGCGGCGGACGACGCTCTGCTGCCTGACGGTGCCTCCGTCGAAGACGTAGTTCCCGCCCACGGCGAGCGCATCCGACGGGAGGACGAGCGCGAGCAGCAGTCCCGCGAGGAGAAATATCCGGCGAACCGCAGACGCCACATCTCCTTGGTCGAGCGCGCGGACGGGCGGGCGTATTCCCGCTCAGGCGTCCTACGCCGACCGCGAAGCGGGCTCCGGGCCTCCCCGGTTTGCGGGAGCCCGGCTACACGCTCTTGCCGATGGCAGCGTCGACGAGGTCGTCCACGCCGCGCCCCCGACGCCCGCGCGCGAGCCCGACGAGGTAGCACACCAGCGGGGCGTTCGTCCGCTCGCCGCTTTCGTGGGCGGCGACGCGCGCGAGCTCGAGCAGCTCGTCGATCTCCTTCTGGTCGAGCTCGTACAGCGCGGGGTCGTCGCCTGTCGCGTCGGCGAGCTTCGTTCGCGCCTCGTTCAGCCACTCGTGCATCCGGTCGGCCAGCTTAGACTTTCCGTCCGCATGGTCGTCGGGGTGCCAAGGGAGACGGCTGCCGGCGAGCGGCGCGTCGCAATCGTGCCCGAGACGGCCGGGCGCCTCGTTTCCGGCGGGGTCATCGTCGTCGTCGAGCCCGATGCCGGCGTCGAGGCCTCTTTCCTGGACAGAGCGTACGAGGAGGCTGGGGCACGCCTCGCGGCCGACGTCTATGCCGAGGCCGACGTCCTCTGCAAGGTGCAGCGACCGGGGCCGGACGAGGTCGAACGGCTGCGCGAGGGCACCGTGCTGGTCGGCCTGCTTGCGCCGCTCACGAGCCCCGAGCTCGCGCAGGCGCTCGCCCGGCGGGGCGTGACGAGCTTCTCCATGGACTCGATCCCGCGGATCACGCGGGCGCAACCCATGGACGCCCTCTCGTCGCAGAGCACCGTCGCCGGCTACAAAGCTGTCCTCCTTGCGGCGTCCGCGCTCGGCAAGTTCTTCCCGATGCTCACGACTGCCGCCGGGACAGTCGTGCCCGCGAAGGTCCTCGTCCTCGGTGCCGGCGTCGCCGGCCTGCAGGCGATCGCGACGGCCCGTCGGCTGGGCGGCGTCGTCTCGGCCTTCGACGTCCGTCCGATCGTCAAAGAGCAGGTCGAGAGCCTCGGCGCGACGTTCCTCGAGCTCGAGGTCGAGGGCACGGAGACCGCCGGCGGCTATGCCGCCGAGCTGTCGGAAGAGCAGCACCGGCGCGAGCAGGAGCTGATCGCCCGGGCAGTCGCGGAGGCCGACGCGGTGATCACCACGGCCCTGATCCCGGGTCGTCCCGCCCCGCTTCTCGTCACGGAGGACGCCGTCGCGGCAATGCGGCCGGGCTCGGTGATCGTCGACCTCGCCGCCGAGATGGGAGGGAACGCCGCCGTGACGGAACCAGGGTCGACGGTCGTTCGGCACGGGGTCACGGTGATCGGCGAGACGAACCTGCCCGCGACGATGCCCGTGCACGCGAGCCAGATGTACTCGCGGAACGTCGCGAGCTTCCTCGACGTGATCGTCCAGGACGGCGAGCTCGCGCTCGACTTCGAGGACGAGATCGTGCGCGAGACGTGCGTGACGCACGAGGGCCGAGTCCTGAAGGAGGCGATCGCGGCATGAGCGCGAGCTTGATCGCCAGCTTGACCATCCTCGCCCTATCGATCTTCCTCGGGTTCGAGCTGATTGGGCGCGTGCCGACCCTCCTGCACACGCCGCTCATGTCCGGGACGAACGCCATCCACGGCATCGTCCTGATCGGCGCCATGCTGATCGCGGGCTCGGCGCATTCGGGCCTCGAGAAGACGCTTGCCTTCGTGGCGATCGTCTTCGGCACGATCAACGTGGTCGGAGGCTTCCTCGTCACCGACCGGATGCTCGACATGTTCAAGGGGCGACGGCCGCCGGAGGGCGGAGCGTGACGGTTCCCCTGGGCCTCGCCCAGAGCGTCGTCAACCTGGCGTACGTCGTCGCGGCGATCGGCCTCATACTCGGGATCAAGCGGCTCTCGTCGGCCCGGACCGCCCGCTCGGGGAACTGGATCGCCGCCGCCGGGATGGCCGTGGCGATCGCGGCCACGTTCACGTCACGCGAGATCACGAGCTACTGGCTGATCGTCGCCGGGATCGCCGTGGGAACGGTGATCGGCGTCGCCTCCGCCCGCCTCGTGAAGATGACCGCGATGCCGCAGATGGTGGCGCTGTTCAACGGCGTCGGCGGCGGCGCTGCGGCCCTGATCGCGGCGGCGGAGTTCCACCGGCTCGCGCCGGAGGCAGGACACATGCGCGGCGACACGGTCGCGGCCAGCATGTTCTCGGCGCTGATCGGCTCGATCAGCTTCTCCGGCAGCCTCGTCGCCTTCGGGAAGCTTCAGGAGCTCCTGCCCGGCCGGCCGCTCACCTTCCGCGGGCAGAACGTCTTCAACGCTGCGCTCTTCGCCGCGACGCTCACCTTCGCCGTGCTCGCCGCGGCGACCGAGCAGCAGCCGTGGATGGTCGTCCTGCTCGTCGCGGCGCTCGTCTTCGGCGTCATGCTGGTCCTTCCGATCGGCGGCGCGGACATGCCGGTCGTGATCTCCTTCCTGAACGCGTTCACGGGGCTCGCGGCCGCCTCGGCGGGCTTCGTCCTCTCGAACAACGCGCTCATCATCGGCGGGACGCTCGTCGGGGCCTCGGGCACCCTGCTGACGATCCTGATGGGGCGTGCGATGAACCGGTCGCTCGCCAACGTCCTCTTCGGCGCCTTCGGCGCGCCCGCCCCGTCGGGCGCCGTCGCCTCAGGCGCCGCAACCGACGGACAGGTCGTCCGCGAGATCACGGCCGAAGACGCCGCCGCCATGATGGCCTACGCGCGCCAGGTCGTGATCGTCCCCGGGTACGGGCTCGCGGTCGCGCAGGCGCAGCACGCGACGCGCGAGCTCGCCGACATGCTCGAGGCCCGCGGCGTCTCCGTGAAGTACGCGATCCATCCAGTCGCCGGACGGATGCCCGGCCACATGAACGTCCTGCTTGCCGAGGCGAACGTGCCGTACCCGCAGCTCCTCGACCTGGACGAGGCGAATCCCGAGTTCCCGCGCACCGACGTGGCCGTCGTGATCGGCGCGAACGACGTGACGAATCCGGCTGCCCGCTCGAATCCGGAGAGCCCGCTCTACGGGATGCCGATCCTTAACGTCGACCAGGCGCAGAACGTCGTCGTTCTCAAGCGCAGCATGAACCCCGGTTTCGCCGGAATCGAGAACGAGCTCTACTACAACCCGAAGACGGCGATGCTCTTCGGCGACGCCAAGGCGTCGGTCGAACGCCTCGTCACGAGCATCAAGGAGGTCTAGGAGGGGCCGGCTACTCGAGCACGGCCGATCAGGGGCCGAGCGGTGCCCAGTCCGGCGCCAGATCGAGGCTCGAGCTCGAGGTGCGCCGCTTGAGGGCGCCGCCCGTCGCGGGCATGGTCGTGACGTCGTAGTTCCCGAGGTGGCCCTTGTCGGTCGAGAAGGCGATCCGCCTCCCGTTGGGCGACCAGGCCGGGTCGTACTTCGCTCCAGGACCCGTCGACAGGGCCGTCTCCCTCGTTCCCGCCGCAGTCATCGAGAAGATCTGCGGCTGTCCCGTCCTCGAGCTCCAGAAGACGATGTGCGTCCCGTCCGGCGACCAGTTCGGATCGTGGTTCGCGCCTTTCGATCCCGTGAGACGCGTCGCCGAGCCGCCTGTCGCCGGGACGACGTAGATCTCCCAGCCGCCGCTCCGCGCGCTCGCGAAGGCGATCTTCGTCCCGTCCGGCGACCACGCCGCTTCGGAATCCTCGCCCGGGTTCGACGTGAGCCTCTTCGTGTTTCCCGTCGTCAGGTTCTTCACGTAGAGGTCGCGGTTTCCGCCGGAGATGCGCTCGAAGACGAGCCTTTCGCCGTCCGGCGCCCACGCCGGCCTCGCGTCGAGCGTCCTGTTCGTCGTGACGCGGTCCGTACCCGACCCGTCCACGTGGAGGACGTAGACGTCGATGTTCCCTTTCCGCTGCGACCAGAAGGCGATCTTCGTCCCGTCGGCCGACCAGGCCGGATCCTCGTCCGGGCTCGGCGCGCTCGTCATCCGCTTCGCCGGCCCGTCCCCCGCGAGGATGTAGATGTCGTCGTTTCCGGACCGGTCCGAGACAAATGCGATCGCCCCGTTCGGCCCGGGAAACGCCGCGATGGCCGAGCGCGCTCCGCCGAGCGAAAGAAGCAGCAGCGCCGCCGCGAAGCCGAGAGCCAGCTGCTTCATCGCGGAAGCGGGTCGATCGCCACGGAGCGCAGAACAGCGTTCGCGCGCGCCACGAGCTCGCGCCTGCTCGGGGACGAGCCGACGACGACGTAGAGGCAGAAGGCTCTGCCCGCATGCGTGAAGAACCGCTGAACGCCTGCCTGACCCGGAAGCCGCCGCAGGAGGCTTTCGCTGCGGATCGCCTCCGGCTCGAGCCGTTGCGGGAGCCCCTGCTCGGCGAAGAGGGCGGTCCCCGCGAGCTCGCGCTCGTATTCGGTCACGACGACGAGCACGCCGTCGTCGGGCATGTGTGCCACCGCGCCGGTCGCAAAATCGCTGTCGCCGGCCGGGAGTGGAAAGCTCGCCGCGTGCAGCGTGGCAGGAGCATCCGGGTGCCGCGTGATACGGCCCTCCCACCCCCGCGGGACGTCCACGCCGATTCCGTGTCCCGCGACTCTCACGGCGTCACCGCGAGCGCGATCGAGGCGCCGGCCAGTGCGGCCTGAGCCGCCGCGGCACCGAGTCGGGAACGGCGCTCCCAGGTTCGCAGGAGCTGGTCGAGCGCGACGAGTCGCCGAGGCGTCGTGACCGGAAACGAGGCGAGAACGGTTGCCGCGCGGGCGAGCCCGAACGTCGCCCCGACGACCGCCCCTGCCTGCCACGAGCCGGCGAGAAACGCGACGAGAAGCGTCGCGTAGACCGCCGACGTGGTCACGATCGTGACGACGCCGAGCCCGAGCTGAAGGCCGAACCCCGCCCCGTAGACCCAGCCGCGATAGCGGTAGAGCCACTCCTCGTTGACCTGGCGCCGGATCGTGGGCAGCGCCGTCCGGCGCAGGAGCTCGACGGCGAGCCCGACTCCGATCGCGACCCCGACCACGCCGAGCGCGAGGCGTTCCTGGAGCACGAGTAGCGAGCCGGCCGCACCGAGCGCGCCGCCGAGGGCCAGGCCGGCCGCGACCGAGCCGACGAGATGCGCCGAGACCGTGACCCCCCATCGCCTTCCGCGGCCCCGCTCGCCGAGCGGAGTGATGCTCCCGAGGAGCGACTCGCCTCAGGGCGACCAGGCCGACCTGACCGCGGCTACCACGGCGAGCAGGACGCCGACCGCGAGCAGAGCGGACGAGGCGCTCACGAGAGTGGCTCCTGCGGCTCCTCGTAGAGGCTCGCGTGCCCAGGGCCGATGCCGGCGGCACGCAGCTCGCGCTCGGCGCGAAGCGCCCGATCGGTCCCGCGGCGGGCGAGCGCCTCGTCCGCGACCGCGTCCTCGAGGAGCGAGACGACCTGGTCCCACGAGCTCGCGGCGCCTTCGCCGTGCACCTTCGCCGACGGCCCGTCGACGTACACGAAGTACGGCGCGACCGGAACCTCGTACGCCTCCCAGGCGGCCGACGACATGACGAGCGGCAGCTTGGGCGAGGCAAGCTCGGCGACCTTCGTCGGGCTCTCGTGCGAGCGGTCCTTCGTGACCACAACGAGGCGTGCGTCGCCCGGAAGCGCCGGCTCGGCCGCGCGGAAGGCGTCCCAGAAGCGCTTGCACGTCGCACACCCGCTGGTCATGAAGGCAAGGAGCGTGTTGCGCCCGCCGGTGACGCCGATCTGCATGGGGTCGCCAGTCAGCGACGTGCCGACGACGTCGGACGCGGGCAGCGCCTCGGCCCTGCTCGGGGGCTGCGGCAGGCCCTCGTCCTCCGGAGCCGCGTGCTCGTGCGGCTCGAGCCGCCGCAGGATCTCCGCATGACTGCGAAGCAGACCTGCCACGAGGAGTGCGAGGAGGACGAGCAGGAAGGTCTCGACGGCGACGAGGACGGTCACAGGCAGGGCGCCTCATGGCCGCAGGTGTTGTTGTCGATCTTCGTGGTGCAGCCGCAGAAGTCGTAGAGCTCGCAGGGGTTCACGCACTTGACGAGGCGGCAGACGACCTCCGTGACGCCGCCGATGTGCGTGTTGCACTGCCCGTAGCGGAAGACGTTGCAGCACGTCCCCCGGTTCTGGCAGGAGTTGTGGGCGCAGTGGCAGCCGCCGGGGCAGGAGTCGCCCGGCTTGCGGTTGCAGTCCATGTAGTAGCGCACGTTCGTATCGCCGCAGAGGTTCGTTCCGGTGTAGCTCGTGCACTTCCACCAGCCTCCGATGAACGCGTACGGCGGGCAGGCGTTGACGCCGTCGTTGATCGTGCAGCAGAACGTCGTCCAGCCGTCGCAGCAGCGGCTTCCCCCGCCGCAGCGACCGCACGTCACGACCGCGAGGGCCGATTCGGGCCGGAGGAGATACCGGAGCGGCGCGATCGTCAGGGCCGACCCTGCGATCGCTAGCCGCGTGAGCCACCCACGACGCGACGTTCGCTTCTCGAGCGCCGTCGAGACCGCCTCGACGAGACGCTCGGTCACGCGCGCAGCTCCCGCACGAACGCCGGCGCGAGCGTGACCGCGAGAAAGGCGAGGTAGATCGTGACGCCGACGCCGGCGGCAAAGGGGGCTGCCGTGGCCGGGTGCTCGCTGGCGTATCGGACGAGTCCCGTCGGGGGAAACGCCGCGGCGACGCCGGCGACGGCCGCGGCGACGAGATCGAGGGCGACGTGGACGCGCCCGACGGGCCGCTCGTCCACGCCGAAGCACCCGCACGACGCGCCCGGCGAGACACGCCGGAGGTACAGGAGGTAGCCGCCAAAGACGCCGTACGTCACCGCGAGCGCCGCGGCAAGCCCGGGAGTCGGGACGAGCACGCAGGCGAGGCCGAGGGCACATTCGGCGACCCCGAGCGCCCGCTCACGGCGCGACTCGGACCGCAGCTTCGTCCCGCCGGCCACGGCGAGGAGGCCGGCCGCGACGAGGAAGACCGGTGTCAAGACGACCCCGACGATCGGCCTATTTTACGACTGCCGCCTGCGGGAGCGCTGTAAAGCTCCCGCAAAGTCTCAGGCCGTGGTCAGCTCCGCTTCCAGGTCGACGACGATGTGCGTGACCGGGAGACGGAACCGCGCGGCCGCCTCGGTCACCCTCTGCTCGAGCCAGAGCGAGCGGCCGGGCGGATGCGTCGAGACGACGATCTCGCTCGCCGGCCACGTGCGGAGGGCGTCGTCCATCGCCTGGATCGGGTCGGCGTCGCCGATCTCGCCGCGCGCGTCGATTCCGAGCGCCGCAAGCGTCGCCAGGGATGCGACGAGCCTCTCGGAGGCGGCCCTACGGGCTTCTCCGTCGTCCCCGGTCCAGTGCTTGAAGCGCGAGTGGTTCAGGGCCGGGCAGACGACGAGCACCTCGGCCTCGTCGTCGCCGACACGACGCGAGAGCTCCTCGAGGAGGGCGCGCCCTCCAAGCGTCTCGTTCGCGCAGACCAGGAGCCGGCGCATCTATGCCTCCTCCGAGTAGTAGGAGCCGTCGCGCTCCACGAGATCGATCCGCTCGAGCGGCGCTGGCGGCGGGCCGCCGAGGACGGCGCCCGTCGTCGCGTCGAAGACGCCTCCGTGGCAGGGGCAGCGCAGCTCGCCCTGGCGGTATGCCACCTCGCACCCCGCATGGGTGCAGGCGGAGTAGAACGCGTTCGCGGCACCGCTCGGGGTGCGGACGAGGATCGCGGCGAGGCCGGTGTCGGGATCGTCGAACGCGAGCGCTCGACCCGGCGCAACGTCCGACGATGCCGCGATCAGGGCACCCGGCTTGCCGCTCGATGCGGCGCGCAGCCTCGCCGGAGGCTTGTAGCTCCCGCGCGCGAGTGAGGCGCCTCCGGCCAGCGCGACCGATACGACACCGGCACCCGCGAGCGCCTGCCCGAGCAGCGCACGGCGGGTGAGGACGCGGCCGGTCGGCAGGCGTAGCCGGACCGGTCGCTCGCGCTGGAGGAGCTCATCGAGCGAGGGCTGGCCCCTCGCGCCCGCGAGCACGAGCGGGAGCCAGGCGAGGACGAAGACGATGTCCGAGCCGAGGAAGTAGGGACGGGTCAGCCACGTCGCCGTCAGGAAGAGCACGAGGTTCAGAGCGAGGCCTCCGGCGGCGGCGACGCGCGTGAAGAGCCCGAGGAAGGCGAGCAGGCCGACCGCGATCTCGAAGACCGCGACCCCGACGCCGGCCAACCACGGATGCGGGATCGCGGTCGCCCGAAGGACGAAGCCGCCCGGCGTCCCGTCCGCGAACGCGGTCACCTGGGTCCCGATGAAGGTCGGCGCCCCGTCCCGCAGGTAGCCGGGGTCCGAAAGCTTCTGCATCCCGGCGTAGACGAACGTGCCGCCCAGGAAGAGCCTGAGCGGAAGAAGCGCGAGCGCGGGCGGGAGAGGTCGACGGAGGCGGTGCATGCCGGCGATACACCTACGGCCGCCGCGCGGTTCCCGGTCCCCGATCAGCCGGGGCGGCGCTACGCCGTAACGGGCGCCGTGTGCGTGCTGTTGAGGGCGTCCTCGGCGAGCCGGGTGCCCTCGACCATGTTCGCGAGCTTCTCGTAGACGACGTCCCAGCTGCGTGTGCGGAGACCGCAGTCGGGGTTGACCTGGATCCGCTCGGGATCCTCGAGCACGCGGACGGCGTAGAGGATCCTGTCGCGCACCAGCTCGGCCGGCTCGACGAAGTCGGAGTGGATGTCGAGCACTCCGAGGCCGACGCCGGGGTACCCGTGCTTCTTGAAGAGCGTGAGCGTCTCCGCATATCCGGGGCGGTCGTCGTCTCCCGTCCCGAGGTCGCGCGAGTCGCGGTTGGCGAACTCCAGCTGCAGCTCGAGGCAATCCTCGAGCTCGAGCACGGCCGGCCAGAGAGCGCTGTAGTCGGAGAAGCAGATGTGCATCGACTTCTTCGCCTCGACGCCGGCCACCGCTCGGTTGAAGCCCTCGACGACGAGCCCGACCTCGTCCGGCTTCGTCGCCGCCGCGGGCTCGTCGATCTGGATCCACCCCGCTCCGGCCTCGACGAGCCCGGCCACGTTCGGGTGGATGACGTTGCCGGCGACGTCGGCGACGAACCTTCGGCGTGCGTCGTAGCGCCGCTCGGCCGACGCTCCCAGCGAGCCGTGAGCCGCGTAATGCTCGTCGTACGACCAGTCGACCATCGTGTAGGCGCCCGTCAACGGGACCTTGACCTCGCGGTCCGAGTGCCGGCGCACGTAGTCGAACTCGTCGACGTCCTGCGGCCCGCTCACTGTGGGCGGTGCGACGACGGCGGCCTTCGCGTAGTACTTGTTGTCGAACGACCGCACCGTCCCGCGCGGCTCGAATCCGTCCGCGAGCGTGGCGACGTGGTCGTACATCTCGGTGCGCCGCTGTTCGCCGTCGTACACGACGTCGAGCCCGGCGTGCTCGAGCAGCCGGAGGCCGTAGAGCGCCGCCCAGTCGTCGATCTCCTCGAGCTCGGGCGGGCCGAAGTCGCCGCGGGCCAGAAGCTCGAGCAGACGCTCGTGCCCCTCGACGCCGAGCCGTTCACCCCAGCGCCGGGCCTCGGCGACGTCGGCCTCGTCGAGCGGCCGCCCCGCGAAGCTCTTCACCCGCCAAGCCGGCTTGCCGAGGCTGCCGATCTCACGGGTCAGGAAGCGGACGCTCATGCGGCCGCCCGCAACGAGACACGAGCCCGGCCGAGACGTGCGATCTTCTCGCGCGCGATCCGCTCGGGAACGAATTGGAGGTCGCCGTTCGGGATCAGCGACAGGCGCGCCGGCCTCCGCGCGGCGAGCTCGCGGGCGAAGCGTCCGATCTCAGCCGGGTCCTCGAGCGCCGAGCTGCGGGAGTCGACCACGCCCGCGAGAATCTCCTTCGGGTAGCCCTCGGGGACGGCAGCGAGCGGTGTCCGGTAGAAGTCGACGCCGACCGCGTCGACGGGCGCATCCGCGAGCGCCTCGAGGAGCGGCGTCGCGTCGCCGAACACGAGCTGGAGCGCGACCGGAACGCTGTGCGGCAGCTCGCGCAGCGCCGAGACCGCCTCGTCGACGGCGTCCGGCTCGACTGGGAGGAAGGGATCCGCGAGGACGACGAGCGCGCAACCGGCCTGTGCCCAGGCGTCGATCTGCGGCCCGAGCACGTCCGCGGCCAGCCGGCCGGCCGCTACCGCCCGGCGCGCGGCGCGGGAGAAGGCGAAGGGCGCCGGAAGCGTCGCCACCCACCGCCCGGGAGGGAGCTGCGGAGGAGCGAGCGGCGCCGTGAGGCTCGCCTGCCCCTCGACGAGGATCGCCCGGTAGAACGTGTTCGTGTCGAGAAAGCGAGTCAGCGGCCTCGCCTCGAGGCCGTCGGTCGCCTCGGCGAGCGGGCGGAAGAGATCCTGGGCGGCGAGCAGCCCGTCGGAGAGCAGGTCGAGCTCCGCCGCTTCCTGAACCGCGACGAGCTCGGCGAGGTCACGCGCTCGCTGCTCCTCCACGGCCTCCGGCGTCGTCCGGCCGCGCTCGAGGTCGCGCGTCGCCTGGACGAGCTCCTCCGAGCGTGGGTAGATACCGGGTGCGAACGCCTTCGGGTCCAGGGGGTGGATCCTCCTAGCCTACGAGCAACTCCAGCGCCGCCTCGGGCTCCTTGAAGGGCGGGATGATGTAGACGCCGGCCGCTCGGGCGCGCGCCGCCTCGACGAGGTCTCGTGCGAGCCCGAGGCCGACTCGCTTCGCCTCGCCGCCCGCGTCGGCGAGCGTGTTCTGTACCTCGTCGGGCACGACGATCCCGGGCACCTCGTTGTGGATGCGAAAGGCGAGCTCGTAGCTTCGGAGCGGCCAGATCCCCACGAGGAGCGGGATCGGCGACGGGCCGCCGAGCGCGGTCTCGAAGCGGTCGAGGTAGGCCAGGTCGAAGAGTGCCTGCGTCATCGCGAAGCAGGCGCCGGCGTCGACCTTGCGGCGGAAGCGCTCGACCTCGGTCGCCAGGTCGTCCGCGGACGGATTGACCGCGACGCCGACGTAGAAGGACGTCGGAGAGTCGATCGCCTTGCCGGCGTAGTCCTCGCCTTCGTTCAGGCGCCGCAGGACGTCGGCGAGCCCGATCGAGTCCACCTCGTAGACGCCGCGCGTGCCGGGGTAGTCGCCGACGTGCGGCGGGTCGCCGGTGACCGCGAGGACGTTGCGTACGCCCTCCGCGTGCGCGCCGAGCAACTGCGACTGGAGCCCCATGATCGACGCGTCCCGCGGCGTGACGTGCGGGATCGTCTCGACCCCGGTCGCCCGCTCGATCGTGGCGGCGGCCATGAGCGCCGAGAGGCGCGCTCGGGCCATCGGGTTGTCGTTCAGGTCGACGACGTGGACGCTCCCGGAATCGCGCAGCCGGCGCACGACGGAGACCATCGCGTCCGTGTTCGATCCCTTCGGCGGATCGAGCTCGACCGAGACGACCCATTCGCCCGCGTCGAGCATCCGGGCGAGCATCGTCCTCTCCTCGCGCTCGCGCGCGAGCGGCGTCACCTCCCGCTCGACGACGGAGAGCGCGACACGCGGCTCGCGTTCGTCCTCGACGGCCGTCCGGATCGCCGCGACCTGCGCGGCGGTCACGCCGCAGCAGCCGCCGATCACGCGCGCGCCGAGGCTGCGGGCCGCGGCGGCGAACTCGGCGAAGTAGTCGGGCGTGGCGTTCGGGAAGATCAGCCTCCCGCCGGAGCGGCTCGCGAGCCCGACGTTCGGCTGGGCGCTCAGCGGCATTCCGTCGGCGTGGCGGGCCATCTCCGAGAGCGCGGCGAGGGTCGCGCCGGGCCCCAGGCCGCAGTTTGCGCCGACCGCGGCGACGTCGAGGTCGCGAAGGCGCTCGATCGCCTCGGTCGCCGAGACTCCGGCAAGCGTTTGCGCATCCTCGTCGAAGGTGAGCTGCGCGACGATCGGAAGCGACGAGACGCTCTTCACCGCCCTGATCGCGGTGACGAGCTCGTCGAGCTCGAAGAACGTCTCGACCATGTAGAGGTCGACGCCGCGCCCCTCGAGGATCCGCGCCTGCTCCTCGAAGATCGCGAAGGGATCCGCGCGATCCTCGACGTCGTCCAGGTCGCCGAGCGGTCCGATCGCGCCGGCGACGAGGACGTCGGCGCCCGCGACCTCGCGCGCCTCCCGCGCAAGCTTCACACCGCTCCCGACGATCGCCTCGAGCTGGTCGTCGAGAAGCAGGTCCGCGAGCTTGCGCCGGTTCGCGCCGAACGTGTTCGTCTCGATGAGCTCGGCGCCCGCGTGGATGAAGCCGAGGTGGATGTTCACGACCGCCTCCGGCGCCTTGACGTTCGCCTCCTCGGGACACCTGAGGCGAGAGACGGCCCGCGTGATCAGCGCTCCGGTGCCGCCGTCGGCGACGAGAACGGGCCCGTGAGCTAGACGTTCCGCGGCTCTCGACACGACTCTCGTCCTCTCGCTCGACATCCTCCGGGCCGTGGCCCGCCGGGATTGGCACCTTGCGGATGCAGGTTGCCGAGGCTTCACAGGGCCGGATCCCTCAGCCTCTCTCGATGTGGAGCGGGCCGCGCCCGCCCGCGGGAGGAGTATAGGTCGCTAGGCTGGCGGCATGCGAGTCGAGAAGACCGACGAAGACTGGCGGCGCGAGCTCACGCCCGAGCAGTACGCCGTCCTGCGCGAGAAGGCGACCGAGCGCCCCTGGTCGGGGGCGCACAACCAGACGAAGGGGCCCGGCACCTTCCGCTGCGCGGGTTGCGGCGCCGAGCTCTTCGACGCGGGAACGAAGTTCGAGTCCGGGTCGGGCTGGCCGAGCTTCTACTCGCCCGCGAGCGAGCAGGCGGTCGCGACCGAGGAAGACCGGAGCCTGTTCATGCGCCGGACGGAGGTCCTGTGTGCATCGTGCGGCGGGCACCTCGGGCACGTCTTCGAGGACGGCCCGGAGCCGACGGGCCTGCGCTACTGCATCAACTCCTGCGCACTCGACTTCGACCCGGAGCAGGGCGAGACCGCATAGCCGAAAGGGCATCGGCGGCTGACGCGAGCGCCTGCGGCCGCTCGAGCACGGGCGCGAAGAGGTCGCCGTGGCGCTCGACGCGCTCCAGCGCGACGGCCATCCCCAGCGAGCGCGGGTCGAGATCGGTGCGGAGCTCGTCCCAGGCGAGCGGCACGGAAACCGGCGCTCCCGGCTTCGGCCGAACGGAGTAGACCGAGGCGATCGTCTTCCCCGGGCCGTTCTGGCGGGCGTCGAAGTAGACGCCCTCCCGCTTGCGCTTGAGCCATTCCGTCGTGACGAGGCCGGGATGGCGCTCGACGAGGATCGCGGCTGCGTCCTCCGCGAAGGTGCGCGTCCGCTCGTAGGTCGCGCGCCGGGTCACGGGAACGAGCACGTGGATCCCGTCGGCGCCGCTCGTCTTCACGTAGCTCTCCAGTCCCACCTCCGCGACGAGCTCGCGGACGAGGTGGGCGACCTCGACGGCCAGCGCGAAGCCCCCGTCCGGCGGATCGAGGTCGAAGAGGACGAAGTCGGGCCGGTCCGGCTTCTCGGCCCGCGAGTACCAGGCGTTCATGTCGATGCAGTGCATCTGCACCATCCACAGGAGCGCGAGCTCGTCGTTGACGAGCGGAAACTGGACGATGCGCGAGCCGCCCTCGCGCGGATAGGTGCGAAACGGACGCCTCGGGACCCACTCGGGCATCCCCTTCGGCGCGTCCTTCTGGAAGAAGAACCCGCCTTCGAGCCCTTCGCGCCAGCGCTTCATCGTGAACGGGCGGTCGGCGAGGTGCGGGACGAGCACCGGCGCGATCGCCTCGTAGTAGTCCCAGAGATCTCCCTTCGTGACGCCGTCGTCGGGGAAGAGGACTCGGTCGGCGCTCGAGAGGCGGACGACACGCTCCCCGCGCCTGATCTCCCGCTCGGCCACGGCTCAGAGTGTGGCGGTTAGGCTCACGGAATGGCGCGGGCCGTGTCGAAGATCGCCGTGACGCCGGTCCGGACCTTCCGCCTTGACCACCCGGACGAGGTCGAGCTCGGGCCGCGCGGCGTGGCGGAGAATCGCCGCTTCTTCCTCGTGGACGGCGAAGGCAACCGTCTGCGGAGCTCGCTCACCGCCTGGCCGGTCGTGCTCTCGGCCGACTACGACGTCGACGCCGAACGGCTGTCCGTGCGCTTCCCCGACGGTGAGACGGCCGGCGGAAGCGCGGTCGAGCTGCTGGAGCCGATCACCGTCGTGATCGACGAGCGCACCGTTGCGGCGCATGTTCTTGACGGGCCGTGGAGCGAGGGCCTTTCGCGCCTGGCCGGGCATCCCGTCCGCATCGCGCGAACTGACAACCCCGGGGACGCGCTCGTCGAACCAGTGACGCTCGTCTCGGAGTCCTCCGTCGAAAGGCTCGCGCGCGAAGCGGGTGAGGCGGTGGACGGCCGGCGGTTCCGGATGCTCTTCACGCTTTCCGACTGTCGCCCCCACGAGGAGGACGAGTGGGACGGCAAGCTCCTCCGGATCGGCGGGGCGGTCGTCCGGGTCGGCGGGCCGGTGCCGCGCTGCGCGGTGACGACGCGCGATCCGGAGACCGGCGAGCGCGATCTCGACACGCTGCGTCTCATCAAGGGTTACCGCGGCGTCCGGAACGGCGACGCGATCGACTTCGGCGTCTACGGCCGCGTCGAGCAGCCCGGTCTCGTCCGGGTGGGCGACGACGTCGAGCTCCTCGAGCCGTCCGACGGCGTCGAAGCCGCACGGCGGCGGGCAGAATGACCCCACGGGCCGTTAGCTCAGCTGGTAGAGCAGGGGACTTTTAATCCCAAGGTCGCAGGTTCGAGTCCTGCACGGCCCACCTCGCTTCCGTGACCGGCGGCGGCTCCGTCGGGCGTAGCCCGGCTCCACCGCTGCCTCGACTCGCTGGCCGGCGCTCCGGCAGTCGGGCCGTTGCGCCTGACGTATCCTGGCTACGGGCCCCCGTCGACTAGTGGCCCAGGTCACGGCCCTTTCAAGGCCGTAGCGCGGGTTCGAATCCCGCCGGGGGCACCACGGGCGGTTAGCTCAGCTGGGAGAGCGCCTGCCTTACAAGCAGGAGGTCGGCGGTTCGATCCCGTCACCGCCCATCGATGCGTCTGAGACGCTCTTGACTGACCTCAGGCGGTCGGTGATCATCGGCCGCCGGTGACTCGCGAGCGACGGCTGGACTGGGCGGCAGGGCTCGTCGTCCTCGGCGTGTACGCGGTCGTCCAGCTGCTCCTGCTGCAGGGCCCTCGCATCTACGATCCCGAGACCTACTTCAACGCCGGCCGCGACTTCCCCGATCTCTTCGCGAGCCGGTGGACGCTGCGCCTCGGCCTCGTTCTGCCCATACACGCGGCGATCCGCGTCTTCGGCGAGTCGGAAGCGGCCCTCTACGCCGTGCCGTTCGCGAGCGGCCTCCTCCTCGCCGGAGCGTCCTATGCCGCGATGCTTCTCCTCTTCCGCGACCGCCTGCTCGCAGCAGCCGCTGCGCTCGCGATCGTCCTGAACGGCTATTTCCTCCTCAACTCGAGCTCGATCTTTCCGGACACGACCGCCACGGCGACCTTCACGGCCGCCCTCGCGTGCCTCGTCGCCGGCCGCACGCGGCCTGCGAACGGGCGGCGGTTCTCGCCCGAGACCGTTGCCCTCGTCGTCGCCGGAGTCCTCTTCGGCTGGACGCTGCTCGTCAGGGAGCTGGACATCGTGCTCGTCCCGGCGCTCGCCGTCGCGGCCTTTCTGCTCGGATACCGCGCTCGGAAGCTAGCCCTCCTCGCGGCGGCCGCGCTCGCGACCGTCGCGCTCGATCCACTCTACGGCGTCCTCCGCTTCGGCGACCCGATCAAGCACGTCCGGGCCATCGCGACACGCAACAACACGGTGCAGCCGAAGAACTTCGAGCGGTTCGACCGCTTCCACGAGCAGATGCACGACATCCTCGACACCGTTCTGGCATTTCCGAACCTCCTGCTCAGATGGCCCGGGGGCTGGGTCTTCATCCTGTTCGTGGCGATCTTTGTGCTCGCCCTTGGACTCTTCCGCGACCGGCGGCTGTGGCTGCTCGCCGTCTGGTGCTTCGGCTTTTGGGCCTTCATGGCGGTCGTCGGCGTCGGCGAGCTGCCGTCCGGAAAGTGGATTCTCAACATCACGAATATCCGCTACTGGTACGCGATCTTTCCGCCCCTCGTCATGGGCGCGTTCGGGGCGCTCGCGCTCGTAGGATGGAAGGGGCCGCTGGCGGCACGCCTCGGGATTTCCCTCGTCCACGTCGCTGCCGTCGCGCTGCTCGTGCTCGCGGTCGTTCCGGGCGTCGTCGAGTACGACCGCTGCTCGTCGCTCGACGAGACACAAAACGTCTGGGTCAGCGAGCCGGTGGAGCGCTGGCGGGAGCTGCGGGGCTGGTTCGCGACGCCTCAGGCGGACGCGTTCGACGTCGTGAAGACCGGCTGGGTGACGAGCAGCTTCGTCACCGTCTTCGCGAAAACCACTTTCGGCGGCCGGCTCTGGGATGGAGACGTGAAGGGGTCCCGCACGCTGCTCACGTTCCGGCCCGGAAGTCGCCTCGGCCGGACGCTCGTGATCGTCGACAAGGACCGTGCCGCGGCCCGTCAGCTCTCGAAATTGCGTCGAGACTGGAGGCCGGTCTTCGTGACACAGGACGGGAAGCTCGGCGTGCTCGCGCATGCGTCCGCGGCGACGTCCGCCGCGAGTTCCGGCCGCTGGTCCTGGGAGCTTGGCGACCGGAAGGCCGACGCAGCCGAGGCAGCGCACTGCTCGATCAAGGGGCTCTAGAGCAGGCGGCGCGCGCCGACGTAGTTCGAGCCCCAATAGCTGTCGAAGATCGGCTGGATCCGCACGCCGTGCGTCGTCGCCGAGACGAAGGAGCGGCTCGACACGGCGATTCCGACGTGCGAGGCGCCCGCGCCCGCGGTCGAGAAGAACACGAGGTCGCCCGGCCGGATCCGCGAGCTCGAGACCGATCGCCCATAGCCGAAGAGGACGTGGCTCGAATGCGGCAGTGAGCGCCCGATCTGGCGAAAGCTCCACATGACGAGGCCGCTGCAGTCGAATGCACCTGGGCCGCTGGCCCCCCATCCGTACGGCTTGCCGATCTGGGACTCCGCGGCGCGCACGACGGCCGCGGCGCCGGAGCTCGGCTGCAAGGCCCCGGAGCCGTCACCGCTCGGCGACCCTCCGCCCGAGCTGCGGATACCGAGCGCGGCCAGGGTCTGCGGCCCGACGACGCCGTCGACGGCCAGCCCGTGCCGCGCCTGGAAGCGCTTGACCGCACGGCGCGTGACCGGGCCGTAGACACCGTCCGCCGGCACGGCGAGCGCGCGCTGGACAGGGGCGACCCACCAGGCTCGGATCCAGTGATGGCGATGGTGATGATCCACACGCGCGCGCGGGCGGTCGCGCGAGATGCCGAGGGCGGCGAGCGTCTGAGGGCCGACGATCCCGTCGACCTCGAGCGCGTGGCGGGCCTGGTAGCGACGGACGGCCGCCCGCGAGATCGGGCCGTACGCACCGTCGACGGTCACGCGAAGCGCTCGCTGAACCGGGCGGACCCACCATGCGTGGACGACGCGCTCCGTTCCGCGACCTAGGGTGAGCCCGAGCGCAGCGCGAGTCCGCGGCCCTACGATGCCGTCGATCTCGAGGCCGCGCCGAGCCTGGAACCGCCGCACGGCGTGCAGCGTCTGCGGGCCGAAGATGCCGTCGGCCGGAATTCCCAGCGCCCGTTGGACGTCGGCGACCGAGGGACCTCGGCTTCCGAAACGGAGGAAGCGGGAGCCGTGCTCGTGGACGGGGATGGCCCCGCCCGTCCCGGCTCCACCGGAGCTCCGTCCGGGCGCTGCCGCGGCCGCTAGCGCCGCGAGGAAGAGCGATGCACCGGCTCGGCGCGCCTGGGGCAGGACAGGCCGCTCCGCTGCGGCCCGCCGGCGCGTGCGAGAGCGTGAGAGCGAGTCCGACCACAGGTCTTCGATCGTCAGATCGCGGCCGTCGTCGGTGATGACCGCGTTCCCGCCGGCGCGCCGGATGTATGGAAGGTGGTGCGGATCACCGGGCTCGCGGCGGCGGTCGAACGAGCGAGCGAACGAGCTCTCCCAGAGCTGGCGCGACCCGAGATCGCGCTGCGTGCGTCGGTCCCGCCAGTCGATCGAGGCGAGATCGGGTCCGAGTGTGGCCACCGGTTCCTCCTCTCTTCTCGAAGAGCGCGCGAGCCTAACAGGCCGCTTCTCGAGGTGCGATTGCCGTCGGTCGGCCGAGGGTAGTCAGCCGGCGTGCCCGAGATCGGCTACTGGCTCTCGTCCGAGGAGCATCCGCCGCTCGACCTCGTCGCGCATGCGCGCACGGCGGAGGAAGCGGGGTTCACGCACGCGCTGATCTCCGACCACTTCCACCCCTGGGTCGACGAGCAGGGTCACAGCGCGATGGTCTGGGCGACGATCGGGGGAATCGCCCAGGCGACCGAGCGGCTCCAGCTCGGAACGGCCGTCACCTGCCCGCTGATCAGGACGCATCCGGCGATCGTCGCGCAGGCCGCGGCAACCGCGGCGTCGATGCTGCCCGGCCGCTTCATCCTGGGCCTGGGGACCGGAGAGAACCTGAACGAGCACATCCTCGGCGACCGCTGGCCCTCCGGACCCGTACGCCTGGAGATGCTGCGCGAGGCCATCGAGGTGATCAGGCTCCTCTGGCAAGGCGGCTCGCGGAGCCACCACGGCAAGCACTACACCGTCGAGGAGGCCCGTATCTACACCCTGCCCGACGAGCTTCCGCCCATCGCCGTGGCGGCGGCGAAGCCCGGTGCCGCCCGGCTCGCCGGCGAGAACGACGCGCTCATCAACGTCTCACCCGACGAGGAGATCGTCCGGGAGTTCCGCTCGGCCGGAGGCGAGGGAAAGCCGATCCACGGCCAGGTCACCGTCTGCTGGCACGAATCGGAGAGCGAGGCGCGGAAGATCGCCCACCGCATCTGGCCGAACGCGGGCGTGAAGGGCGAGCTCTCGCAGGAGCTTCCCCTCCCGCGTCACTTCGAGCAGGCCTCCGAGATGGTGACCGAGGACGAGATCGCCGAGCTCATCCCGTGCGGCCCGGATCCCGAGCCGGTCGCCGAGTCGATCCAGCAGTTCCTCGACGCCGGCTTCGACCACGTCTACGTGCACCAGGTCGGCCCCGATCAGAAGGGGTTCGTCGAGTTCGCACAGCGCGAGCTCGTGCCGCGCTTCGTCTAGCCGGAGATGAAGACGATCACGGCGAATGCCGCGAAGATCGCGAGGCCCCCGACCCAGACCGACGCGAGGTAGGCGCCGGTGTCCATGAGGCCCGTCCTGAGCGGGCGCGGGGTCGGCGGCCGGTCGGCGCCGGTCTCCTCGTATGGTTGGTCTGCCTCGACCATGTCTCGGCCTCGTACCCGGCGCGAGGTGCGCCGGAACCGAGCGGCTAGAATGCGCCCCGCGCGGGGGCGTAGTTCAGCTGGTTAGAACGCCGGCCTGTCACGCCGGAGGTCGCGGGTTCGAGTCCCGTCGCTCCCGCTAAAGTACCTGCAAATCGACATTTTTTGCCGCGAGTCGACCGCCGGCTTCCTTTTCATCCCGCGCAGATCCCGCGCTAGAACCGGCCGGAAATTGCCGCAAGGAGCCGCCCAGGGCCGGTAATTCCCGGAGAAGGATGACCGGCCACCACAGCCGGAGGTCTTCGCGCACTCGAAACGGCCACGAGACGAGGATTCCGCTTGGTCTCATCGGGCGTGCGCGTCGGGAGGAAGACGCCGAACACAACTACGCCTCGGTGGCGTGCGATCCGATCCGGACTTAGTTCTCGCCGCGCCGGTCGAGCTTGGCCTCGATCCGCTCGATCGCGAGGACGAGACGCGCGAGGAGCGCGTTCGTCGACGCGAAGTAGGCCGCGGCCGGCGAGCCGCCGCGCGGGCTGAACCGCGCGCTATGCGTGCGCAGCCCCGTGTCGACGGCCCACGCGGCGACGTCGGCGACCTCGTCGCGGAGCTGATGGTCTTCCTGGCTGATCTCGGTCACGGCTCCTCCTACTAGGGGCACTCCGGCAGGGCGAGCAGGTTGTCCGGCTGCTCGCCGTCCGCCGTCGTCTTCAGGTACTTGTTGCCGGCCGCGCTCACCGCGACGATGACCCGGACGCGGTGGCCTGCCGGCCGCTCGACGTAGAAATCCCACTCCCCGCGCTCGACCCCGGCGATCGCTTCGGGCTGCGAGAGCTTCGAGCGCGAGCCGTCGGCGTTCGCACAGCTGATTAGGACGAGGGAGGCCATCCGCCCTCCTTACGCGTAGCTGTACGGGATCGTCACCTTCGGGTCCTGGCGCCAGAGCCAGCCGAAGATCTGCCGCTCCGCGACCGAGCCCTGACTCGGCTGCTCGCCGGGCGTCGGCGCGCCCGGAAGCGGCGTAATCACGGGAGCCCCGATCGTCAGCCCGGGCGCGGCCCAGGCCGGCGGGAACGCGACCGTCACGGAGACGAGCGACTGCCCCGGGGCGAGCACGAGGCCCGCGAGGGGGGCGAAGAAGACGACCTCGAACGTCTTCGGATTCCCGCCGAGCGGGCGGAGCTCCTGGCGCGCCCAGAAGCGGAGAAGTTGCTGCCCGGCCGGAAGGTGGACGTCGGCGATGTGGAACTCCCGGATCGTCTCGCGGATCTCGGAAAGGACCGGCTCCTGGTCGGCCGGGATCTCGCCGATCGCACGGAGGAGGTCGATGAACTGCTCCGCGCGCCCGTCGCGCTTCCTGAAGTTGAAGACCTTGTCCGTCGAGACGACGCGCACGGCCGCGCTTGCGCTCTCGGTCGGGAACGGGAGAACGAGCCGGACCTCCTGCTCGCCCGGGCTCTCGACCAAGAGCGTGCCGTTGACGTTCGCGACGTCGTAGCCCTCCGCCGGGAAGCCGCGCGCCGGCATCACCGACTCGATGTCGACAGCGAGCACCTGCTTCCCGGCGGTTCGCCCTGTCATACCGTCGCGAGGTAGCATACCACCATGGGGACGTTGAAACCGTCCCGGCCGGATGGCCGTTAAGACCGCGACCGCGGTAGGCGCGAGGATCCAGCAGGCGCGCCAAATGCGCGGCCTCTCGCAGGAAGAGCTCGCCGAGCGGATCGGCGTCACCCAGACTGCGATCTCCTACTGGGAGAAAGGCCGCCGCTCCCCGGACGTCGAGGACCTCGTTGGGCTCGCCGAGGCGCTCGAGATCGATGTCGGCGCCTTCTTCACGGACGCGAGCGCACGTCGGCCGACGCGCGCCGTCCTCCGCGCGCAGGCAAGCCGGGCGCTCCTCGACGAGCTCGCCGATGTCCTCGACGATTTCGTCGGGGCGGCCGAGGAACTCCCAGTGCCAGTGCGCGAGCTTCGGGTTACAAGTGAGGCGCCGCTCAGCGCGGCGCGCGAACTCCTCGCGTCGAGCGGCGAGAAGTATCCGCCCGTCCGGGTCGAGCGCTTGGCGCAACGCTGCGGCGTGCGCGTCCTCGAATGGGACTTCGATGGAGCGATCTCGGGCGTTCTTCTTGACCTCGAATCCGCTCCCGTGATCGGGTTTGATTCGTCCGATTTCGCTGGCCGCCAACGATTTACGATTGGGCACGAGCTCGGGCACTACCTCCTTCGACACGTTCAAAATTTCCATATCGATCTTGCGAGCCCAGCGGCTCACGGACACCCGCTTTCCTACGACTGGCGCGACGAGCGAGCGGCGAACGAGTTTTCAGCGGAGCTCTTAATGCCGGCCGCCGCCGTCGCGGCAGAGCTCGAGAAGTTAAAGACCGCCCGGAAGCTCGCGAAAAAGTTTGACGTCAGCCCCGAGGCGATGGGATATCGGCTAACGAACCTAAGCCTCCACTAGCGTAACCCGGGCGATCTAGGCTGAGCGTTGGCACTTGCGCACTCGGTGGTAGAGGCTTGTCCGTGCCGCAGGCATCCGCCCAAGCGGCTGCGGACAGAGCGAGCCGAAATGCTCGAAGAGGTGGCGGCGCGTCTCACACGTATCGGAGCGGAGTACTAGGCGAGATCGAGCGCGGCTGGAACGCGCCCTCGAATTCGACGGCGAAGCGGATCGCCGAAGCGCTCGGCGCCCACGCTCAGCCGGCTTGTTCAGGACATCGAGCTTTTACAGGAAGTCCGAGCCGTTTTGTCTCGCTAAGCGCACCGGGCACCGTTTCGGGACGAGACAAAACCCTGCGAGGAGCTGATGGCCACGGGTCGGAGAACCTGCGTGTTATCGCTTGCGGCACCCAGGCGGCAGATCATTTCAGGATTAGCCGCACTCGCTGCTCAAATGTCGACACGTCGTCCGGTTCCATCGAATACGAAGAACGCGTTGTCGTGTGTGTCGAACACCCATCGTTCACAGTCTGTCGTCATCACGACGAACTCGAAGTTCCTCACGTTTCGGGCCATCTCGACGAGTTCTGGCGCGAACCCCAGAAATGCTCCGGTGGGCGTCTGCGCTTCGTCCGTTACGAGAAGAACGAGCACTCCCCACTCCCGAACCGTCTCAAGAACGCGCGCCAAGCCGTCCTCGTCGCCGTAGTGAATTCGTGCTGCGGGCACTCGTAGAGTGCGCCACCACCATCGGCCGCCGTTCGCGGCCACGTAGAGATCCCGAAAGCTCGTGATCCACCAGTCCGCAAGGGACCCAGGAAGGCGAACCACATCATCTCCAGCGGCACGCTCGAGATCGTCCAGGAGGTCAACACGATCACTCATCTTGTGTCAGCGCGAGGGGTGCTGAGGTCCAGAGTACGGGATGTTTCCTCGCTGTCCACCCCGCCCACGCTTGCCACCGGATTGCCACGAGATGTGCTGTGTCTCGTGGAACGGACCGGGCGTCGCGAGATGAGGACCGTCGTAACCCACCTTCGCTCGGTCGGAAAGCCGGCGGAACTCAACTGCAGTCCCTGTCGCCGCATCCCATTGCGTCGCAACTATCTCGGAGCTCTCCTCCCACCTACCAGTGCCGAATGCCTTGTCGAACGCTATTCGGCGCGCAGTATCGAAGTCGGGCGCCCTCTCGAGCTCGCCGGCCGGACCCGCGACGAATCGTGAAGCACATCGCTCAGCAATGGATGCGCTGCCGCCAAGGAGGGCGTTTATTACGAGCATTTGGGCAACATCCGCGCTCCCGTACGGTTCTCCCCTCACCGCCGCATGACCTGCATCGGTAAGTAGCTGCAGGCCAGTCCCGAGCCCCCAAACCGCAGCCCGCCTCTGCAGGACACGCTCCCCTAATCCTGCCGTGAGCCTCATGGCACCGTAGCCGCCCACGAACGTCATGCCGATTCCTCCACCCACCTGGCCGGCGTGAAACGCGAACGACCCCGTGTCCGGGCGAACACCTAGTGCGTTCAGCCCGGCTGTAGAGGCACCGAAAGTCGCGTAGTCAGCCGCCCCAGCGCTCGCGTTACCAATGAACTCCAGACCACCGAACGCTGCGTCCTTTATGTCGCTAAGCCCGAAGAGACCGAGCGGATCGACAAGCACCGTCGGCCGCCCGCCCACGTAGACATAGGGGCTGTTGTAAGGGGCGGTCGCGGCATTCTCGAGAGGATCAAGGGCCCCGAATAGCCCAGTCGACGGGTCGTAGCGGCGGGCGCCGAGGTGATAGAGGGACGTTTCTCCGTCCAGATACTGAGCTTGGAACCGGAGGGGGTTCGTCGGGGCTGACCCTGATACATTCGTTGCTGTGAGAGGAACCCCGTAGGCCTCGTAGGTGTACTGCCACTCGGCCGTCCCGCTCGCGTTCGTCATGTCGGTGACGGAGCCGAGCGGGTCGTTGTGGTAGTAGAACGTTGCGCTCGCGTTCGTCAGCGCATACGCACCGAGCGGACCGTTCAGATAGCGGCGGACGAGGTTTCCTGACCCGTCCCGCTCGAGCGCGAGCTGCGGAATGCCGCTCGAGGCAAGCGGGTCGGAGACGAAGCGCAGATCCGCGCCGCCGCCGCCCACGCTCGTCGAGATGCGGCTTCCGTCGCCGTCGTAGGCGTACGTCGTGGTCGTCCCGCCCGCGCTCGTCGAGGCGAGCTCGTCCGCGAGGTTGTACGTGAACGTGCGGCTCCCGGCCGAGGCCGCGTTCCCGTTCGCGTCGTAGGTGTAGTTGGTCGTGTTGCCGCCCTGCGTCGTGCTCGTGAGCTGGTCGGCCGAGTTGTACGAGGAGCTGATCGTCCCGGTGTTCCCGACCGAGCCGGAGCGGACCTCCTGCGTTCGGTTCGAGACCTTGTCGTAGGCGTAGGTGATCGCGTTCGAGGCGCCCGTGCAGTTCGTCGCTGAGGAGGCGATGCCGAAGCAGGAGGCGGTCAGGCGGTTGCGCGTGTCGTACTCGTACGCGTCGTACGTGTTCGTCCCGCCCCGCGTAGTCGTGACTTTGGTTGGGTTACCGGCGGCGTCGAGCGTCCAGACGAACTTCGAGAGGCTCGTCCCGGACTTCGCGTTGTCGACCGTGGTCAAGCGCCCGGCGCGGTCGAACGTGCGCGTCGCCACGTAGCCATTCCCGCTCGGAAGCGTGACGGAGGTGATGTTGCCCGCCTCGTCGTAGCCGAAGCTCGTCGTCTGGCTCGCCGACGTGACGCTCGTCAGGCGGCCGTCATCGTCGTAGGCCTCGCTGGTCGCCGTCGAATCGGGGTACGTGCGGACGGTGATGTTGCCCGCGTTGTCGTAGCCGTAGCTGAAGGTCCCGTTCAGGCCGGAGCCGCCGCCCGTGCGCGCGATGTCGGTCAGGCGGTCGGCGTTGTCGAAGGTGTAGGTAACCGTGCCGGAGCCGTCCACCATCGTGGCCGGGCGCCCGGCGCTGTCGTACGTGCGCGTGACGTCGGGCGTCGTGTCGGAGTAGTCGATCCCGATGAGCCGGCTCATGCGGTCGTACGTGCTCGTGATCGTCCCGTCACCCGCCGTCTGGGTCGAGCTGCCGGCGTGCGTCTCGTCGGTCTTCAGGTTCCCGTTCGCGTCGTAGGTGAAGTTCCAGGTCCCGACCGGGGTCGTCTTCTGCGTCACAAGGCCGTCCTTGTCGTACGTCCAGCTCGTCACGTGCCCGTTCGGGTCGGTGCGCGAGGCGAGATTGCCGTCCGCGTCGTAGGCGTACTCGGTGTAGAGCGTCCCCGTCCCGCCCGCCGCGGGCGGAGTCACCTTCCAGAGCCGGTTCAGGACGTCGAAGATGAGCGTGGTCGCGTTCCCATCCTGGTCGGTCACCTGTGTCACGTCGTCGAGCGCGTCGTAGGTGTAGTCGGTGTGGTTTCCGAGCGGGTCGGTGACGCGCGTTCGGTTTCCCGCCTCGTCGTAGGCGTACGCCCACGTGTAGAGCGAGGGCGTCCCGCCGGTGACGTTCCCGCGCGGCTCGACCATCGAGGTCGTGCGGCCGTCGTCGTCCAGCCCGTAGGTGGTCAGGTTCCCGAGCGGGGAGGTGGCGCTCTGGAGCTCGCCGCTCGCGAAGTAGGCGTACGTCCAGGTCTTCGAGCGCTCGTCGGTGAGCGTCTTCAGGCGGTCGAGCTTGTCGTATGTGTAGGCCTTCGAGTGGTTGAGCCCGTCGGTCGAGCTCGTGACGTCGCCGTTTTCGTTGTAGGCGACGCTGCGCGTGTGCGTGAGCGGGTCGGTCCACTGCGTTGGGCGGTTGAGCGCGTCGTAGGCGATGTCCGTCTCGCCGCCGTCCGGGTGCGATCTGCTCGTCAGGTTGCCGGCGGCGTCGTAGCCGTACGTCCAGGTGTAGTCGGAGGCGGTCGCCCCGGTCGCGTTCCCGCGCGGCTCGACCAGGCTCGTCAGCCTGCCCGCGCTGTTGTAGCCGTAGCTCGTCTTCCTGTGCTCGGACGAGTCGACCGACTTCAGCTGCCCGTCGCCCCAGTAGAGGCGCGTCTCGACGCCGCTGTCGGGGTAGGTGGTCTTCCAGAGCCGGTCGGCCGAGTCGTAGTCGAAGCTCGTGACGCGCGCGACGCTGTTTCGGTCCGTGCGCGTCACCGTCTGCAAGAGCTCGTCGTCGTAGTAGGCGTAGGTCGTGACGTTCCCGCGCGCGTCCGTCATCGTGGTCACGTGGTCGACGTTGTCGTAGTCCCACTGGCCCAGGTAGCCGGCGGGCGGGACCGGGACGTTGCCGCGCGGGTCGCGCAGGCTGGTGAGGCGGCCGGAGCCGTCGTAGCCCATCGTCGTCTTCAAGCCGAGCGGGCTCGTGACCTTGCTCAGGTTGCCGCTCGAGTCGTAGTCGTACGTCGTCGTCTTCGAGCGCGCGTTCGTCGCGCTCTTCAGGAGGCCGACGTTCGTCGAGGGCGGGGTCGGCGAGGAGGTGGTCGTCCAGTACTTGAAGGTCGTGACGCCGTTCTCGCGGTCGGTGATCGTCTTCAGCTGTCCGTTCTGGTAGTCGGCGGCCGGGTCGGAGCCGGTCGCGTAGGCGTAGGTCGTCGTGTTGCAGCGCCCGTCCTTCTCGGTCAGGAGGTCATTGGTCGCGTTGAAGGTGCGCGTGATGGCGCAGGCGAAGTTGAGCGAGGAGGGCGCGACCTCTTTGGTCAGGTTGCCGTGCGCGTCGTACTCGAAGCGGCGGATGTAGCCGCGCTCGTCCGTGACCGAGGCCGTCCGCCCCTGGCTGTCGTACGTGTACGACTTCGTGTTCCCGAGCGGGTCGGCCACGCTCATAAGCAGGTTGTTCACGTGCTTGTAGACCCAGGCGCCCTCGTCCGGGACGGTGACGGTCGTGACGTCATAGGGAGCGGAGGTCGTATAGGCGTAGGAGAAGGTGTTGCCGGCGCCGTCCTGCTCGCTCGTCACGCGGCCCTGGCCGTCGTACTGGACGTTCTGGAGCTGGTAGTGGCTGTTCGGGTCGAGGATGCTGGCCAGGCGCCCGTTCGTGTCGTAGGCGAGCGTGGTCGTCTTGCCGCGCGCGTCGCTCACGCTCGTCAGGCGCCCGCTCGTGTATGCGTACTGGACGCTGCGCCCGTCCGGAAGCGCGACCTGCGAGATCAGGGTCGGGTCGGAGACCGAGTAGGTGAGCGAGATCGAGCGCCCGGCTGAGTCGGTGATCGAGGAGAGCTTCCCGCTTGCGTACGTGAGCGTCGTCGCCGGGCGGAAGCGCGGCTTGAGCTGGGTCAGGTTGCCCGAGCTGTCGAAGCTGAAGACACGCTGGTCGCGCGTCGTCAGCTGGTAGCTGTTGTCGGCGAGGCGCTTGAGGACGCCGTCGAAGCCCTTGCCTGCGTAGGTGGCGGCGCCCGTGGAGCCGCCCGAGGTCTTCGCGAAGCGCGTGCGCTGGCCCGAGCCGCCGCGGTACTCGAGTTCGCCCGTCGTCGTGTTGACGACCGTGATGCTCGCGAAGTACGGGCTCGACCAGCCCTGTCCGAGCGCCGCGCTCGACGTGTCGGCCGAGTTGTATGTGCGCGTCCAGGCAAACGGGATGCCGGGGCCGGCGAGCTTGAGGTCGGTCGCCGTCTCGACGATCGTGCCCGAGGCAGTGTTGACCGGAAGCGCAGTGTTGGCGGTGGGCGGGCCGTTCGCGGCGTCGTGCGCCATCGCGTTTTGCGTGTCCTCGAACGAGCACGTGAGGCAACCCCAGGTCTGCGAGCCGAGGATGCCGCCGAAGGTCGGAGGCGGCGCGTCGAAGTAAAGATCGGGGACGGTGTAGGCGGGCGGGTTGACGAGGATGCGGTCGTTCCCGCACCAGTTCGCGCCGCTCGAGTCCTTCGTGAAGGAGACGGGGCCACGGTCGACCGGGACGGCGGAGCTCGGGTCGGGGTCGGGCGCGCCGAAGCTCAGGTGGCCGTTCTGCGAGCCGAAGCCGCAGGGCTGGAAGGCGACCGGCCCGAAGTAGGTGCCGGTCCAGTCGACCGAGAGGGACGAGCGCTGGGCGTAGAGCTGCGTCCACGCCTCCGAGACGGAGAAGCCGAAGGTGCCGTTGTCGTAGATCGCGTTTCCCGCCTGGCCGGAGACGTTTCCGTCCGGCGCGAGGGCCTCAGCGCCGACTCCCTGCGAGATGTAGACGCCCGTGTCTTTGTTGTTCCAGATCGAGCTGCCCGAGACCTGGCCGGGCGACGGCGTGTATGTGCTCGCGTTGATGAAGCGGAGACCGTGCTCGGCGTTCGACCAGAAGGCGGAGTCCTGGACCGTGATGCGGGCGTTGTTGTCGTAGATCCCGTCCCCGTGCAGCGAGCCGCCGGCGAAGCCGTTGCTCTCGAACTTCGAGTGCTGGATCGTGCCCGAGGTCGCCGTCCCGTTCGTGCCCGCCCTGGAAGACGAGCCCGGAGACCGAACTCTGCGTGAAGGTCGAGTGGTCGATCGTGAGCGTCCCGCCCGAGGAGGACACCATCCCGTTCTGGTAGGAGGCGCCGCTCCCACCGCCGTAGCGGAGATCGACGTAGTCGAGCGTGGAGGAGCCGGCGGTCGAGCCGAAGCTGAGCGAAAGCCACTGCCCCGGCGCCGAGTCGCTCGTCGAGGTGAAGACGATGTGCGAGCCGGACGTCCCGACCGCGGAGAGGGAGCCGTTGATCGTGAGGGTGCGCGTCGTCGCGTTCCCCTGCACGGTGACGCCGGGTTGGATCGTGAGCGTGACGCCGGAGTTGACGGTCACGTTCCCCGTCATCACGTAGGGGCTGTTCGCGGTCGTCCAGGTGGTGTTGGTCGAGATCGTCCCGGAGACGTTCGTCGCCCACCCGTTCGAGGCCCAGAGAAGGGCGGCGGCAAGGGCGGCGAGGGCAAGGGCAGCCCGCCTCCGCGTGCTCAGCGCGCTCGAGCTTTTCGTTCGCGCTTGACGACGGGACAGGTGCGCACAGTCCGCGCGCAGGCAGCATAGATCGACCGGCACCCGGACCTCCCCTCGGCCAGAATCCACCCGACGCGGCCACAAACACCCCGGGCCTCGGTTCTCCTCGTAGCGCGCGACTTCCCTCGGCGCCCTAGAGGGATGGCGAACACCTATTCAAATCGGCTGCCTAAAGTCAAGTGCTCAGCGCGACCCTTAACACAATTCTGAAAAGACCCGCCTGGCAAGGGTGTGGCTGTTGGCAGATCCTTCAGACAGCGAGATGTCGAGGCCTCGACAGCGACGATCTTCTTCAAGCAGGCGTTCTCCTGCTCGACCTCCTTCAGGCGCTGCGCCTCGTCCTCGTTCCGGAACAGATCGTCGCCAGGTGCGAGAGACAGAGAAGCTTCACGGGCAGGCCCTCACGATCCCGCAGACCGGTCAACGGCCGGATCTCCGCACGCCCGTTCGGCTACGGGGCGCTCATGCTGTAGCGCGTCGCACGCATCGCTCACCCCAAATCTCGGTCTCAAAGTTGGCAGGACCCTCATACGCTCTGGGCCAGATAGAGGGGCCGGACACCAACAAAATCCGGGCGTTTTCTGTTTAGGCAACGCTCGCATCCCGCACCCATCCTGCAGGAGGGTCTCGGCAGCTCCCGCCCACACCCGCCCCTTCCCGCAAGCCGACGGGCGAAAGCCCCTGCTCTTGCCGCAAATCCCCGCCTACTCCCGCTTGGGCCGGAAATACCGTGACCGGCCTGTCACGCCGGAGGTCGCGGGTTCGAGTCCCGTCGCTCCCGTAAAGTTCCTGCAAAGCGGCATCTTTTGACGGTCAGGGCGGCGCGAACGACCGCCGGCTTCTCCTCATCCCGCGCAGATCCCGCACCGGAAATAGCCGGTCAAAGCCGACTCAGTCCGCAGATCCCCGCAAGGGAGACGCCCGGCCATATGGCCGGGCGTCTCTGAAAACTCATGCTGGTGCTGGGACGGCTGACTCAGATCGTTCTGGACTGGCCGGTCGAGCTCGCCTCCTCTCGTAGGACGGTGAAGAGTGCGGCGAGGTCGCGGTGTCCGTAACCGTGCTCCTCGGCGCGCGTCAGCGCCGTGTCGGCCGCGTCCGCGGACGGCAGCTCGAGGTTGAGCTCGCCGGCCATGGCCCGCGCGAGCCGGATGTCCTTGTGCATCAGCTCGATGTCGAACCATGCGTCGTCGGGGAGGTCGAGTACGAGCGGCTCGCGCGCCTTCAGCATCGGCGAGCCGATCGGGCTCTGCGTCATCACGTCGAGGGCGAGCTTCGGATCGACGCCGTCGCGGGCGGCGAGGAGCAGTCCTTCGGAGAAGGCGAGCATCTGCACGGCGAGGCTGATGTTGATCGCGAGCTTGAGCGCAAGCCCGTGGCCGTTGGGGCCGATCCGGGTCGGCGTTCCTAGGCGGCGCAGCAGCGGCTCGACGCGGCGGTAGGGGTCCTCGTCGCCGCCGACCATGATCGTCAGCGTCCCCGACCGCACTTGCGGAACGCTTCCGGAGACGGGCGCGTCCAGCATCGCCGCTCCGCGCTCGCGCGCGCGTTCGGCCAGCTCGCGGCTGGTCCGAGGGCTGACGGTGCTGAAGTCGACCCAGATCTTGCCGGCCGACAGCGCAGCGAGAATCCCGTCGGCATCTTCTGCGACCTGCTCGAGCACGTCGTCATTCGGAAGCGAGGTGAAGATGACGTCGGCTGCTTCGACGAGTTCGCGTGCGGTGTCGCAGAAGACGAGGCCCTGCTCGATCAGCCGCTCGGCTTGCTCGCGGCTGCGGTCTTCGCCGTAGACGGTGTACCCGGCGCCACGGTAGCGGGCGGCCATGTTCCCACCCATGCGGCCGAGGCCGATGAATCCGATCTTCTCCATTTTCAGCTCCCTCCTTCGATTTCGCCGACGTCGTCGTCGGTGAGCTCGAGGTTCGCCGCAGCGACGATCGGATTAACCTGATCCGGCCGGCGGAAGCCGACAATCGCGCCGTCGACGGCCGGGTTGCGGAGTGTCCAGGCAACCGCGACGGAGCCGACGCTCGCATCGTGGCGGCCTGCGACAGTCCGCAACCGTTCGACCAGGGCGAGGTCGTGCGAGAGATGCGGCTCCTGGAAGCGCGGGTCATGCTTGCGCCAATCGTCGTCCGGTAGGGCCGCGAGGCGCTCGCGGGTCATGGTGCCCGTCAGGAGTCCCGAGCCCATCGGCGAGTAGACGATCACGCCCATCCCTTCGCGCTCGGCGTAGGGGAGGAGCTCCTGCTCGGCATCGCGGGCGATCAGGGAATAGGGCGGTTGCAGCGTCTCCACGGGCGCGATCTGCTGGATCCGGCGGAGCTGCTCGACGCCGAAGTTCGAGACACCGATGTGGCGCACGAGCCCCTCCTCTTTGAGCTCGGCCAGAGCAGACCAGCCTTCTTCGATCTCCTCGTCGGGGATCGGCCAGTGGATCTGGTAGAGGTCGACGGCGTCGACGCCGAGGCGTGCGAGGCTCCCCTCGAGCTCGCGCCGGAGCGAGTCGCGGCGCAGGCTCTGGATCGTCCTGCGCCCCGGCCCCTCGGGCTGGCCGCCCTTCGTGAAGACGCACGGGCGCTCCTCGAGCCCTGCGAGCGCCCGCCCGACGACCTGTTCGGAGTGGCCGAAGCCGTACTGCGCGGCGGTGTCGATCCAGTTGACGCCGAGCTTGAGCGCGCGGTGGATCGCGGCGATCGAGTCCTCGTCGTCCTGCGTTCCCCAGCCCCAGTCGTAGCCGCCGCCGCCGATCGCCCAGGCTCCGAACCCGACGCGGGTGATCTCGAGGCCGGTCTCGCCGAGAGCGGCCGTCTTCAATCCTGTCTTTTCCATGGCTTCTCCTTTCTTGTCAGTGAGCTGTGTCTTCACCCTGCTGCTCCTCCGAGCGCGGCGCTGACGGCGACGATGATCACGCCGCCGAGCGCGATCGACGCGAAAGACTGCAGGAACGGCGTCTTGAAGAAGCGCCAGCGGATCGCGGCGAGCGCGACGAGCTCGAACGCGACGACGACGACCGCGAAGATCAGCGCCGCGTCGTACGTAGAGATCAGGAACGGGAGCGTGTGCAGGATCCCGCCGAGGAATGTTCCGGCACCGGTGATCCCGCCGCGGACGAACGGATTGCCGCGACCCGTGAGCTCACCGGTATCGGAAAGGCCTTCGGAAAAGGTCATGCTGACGCCGGCGCCGATCGCGGTCGCGAGGCCGGCGAAGAACGCGTAATGGGGCCGGTGGGTCGCGAGGGCGACCGCGAAGATCGGCGCAAGCGTCGAGAGCGAGCCGTCGATCAGCCCTGTCATCGCCGGCTGCACCCGCTGCAAGAGGAACGACTCCGCGGACGACCGGGCGGGCGAATCTGCAGTGAGTTCTGCGGCGGACATCTCTTGCGAGAGGTTCGCGAACCGCCTCGCCAGTGTCTCTACCACCAGTGGTTGTTCGCGCTTCACGCGGAGGTGAGTCATCGCATTGGCGGTAGGTTCACCAGGCGATCACGACTGCCAGCAACGGGGGGCACCCGTGCCCGACCAACGCGGCGACCTCGTGCCAGTCGACGTCCTCTGCGAAGATCTCTGCGAGGAGTCTCGGGATGCCGAGTCGGTGGAGCTGGTCGGTTCGCCACTCGTGGACCCGGAGCTCTTCCTCGTCCTCGAAGTCGATCGCGCTGAGCAGCTGGTCTTCCATCGTCTCCTTCTCCGGTTGCCCGGGGAACGATCGCTTCGCGAGGGGGTTCCGGCATCGCCGCGAGGATCCGTTTCGGATTCACACAGGTGTGAAGTCACGGGCGCAGCTAGCGTCGATGCCAGACAGGCTCCGCACGTGCCACGCTTTGGCCGTGCGTCTTCGCTGCGTGATAGTCGACGACAGCCGCGGCTATCTCGAGGCCGCCACCAAGCGGCTCGAGAGCGACGGGCTGAGCGTCGTGGGCGTCGCAGCGACAAGCGACGCAGCGCTTCAGCAAGTGACAGAGCTGAGCCCGGACGTCGTCCTTGTCGACGTCGCCCTCGGCAGGGAGAACGGATTCGATCTTGCCCGGCGCTTGACCGCGTTCGGGACGCATGCGCCGAGGGTGATCATGATCTCGACCCACGCCGAAGAGGACGTCGCAGACGAGCTTGCCGACGCGCCCGTGGCCGGGTTCGTTCCGAAGACGCTGCTCTCGGCGCAGGCGGTCGAGCGCCTGGCCGGGCGACGCCGCTAGCGCGCGTCGAGAAACGTAAGTACGGCGAGCACCCGTCTGTGATCCTGCGGTGCCTCGTGTATGCCGAGCTTCCGGAGAATGCTGTGCACGTGCTTGGCGACCGTTCCCTCGGTCACCCAGAGCTGCTGCGCGATGCCGGCGTTCGAGCGCCCTTCGGCCATCAGCGAGAGCACCTCGCGCTCTCGCTCGCTCAGCTCGTCGAGAGGATCCTGCGCGCGCCGTGCGGCGACGAGCTCCTGGACGAGCGCCGGATCGACGACCGCGCCGCCGCTGAGGATCCGATCGATCGAGTCGAGGAACTCGTCGATGTCGCGGACGCGGCTCTTGAGCAGGTAACCGCCGCGTTCGCCGCCCGCGAGGAGGTCCATCGCGTCCTCGACCTCGACGTGCGCCGAGAGTAGGAGGATCGCGGTCTGCGGGCGCTCTTCGCGGATCGCGCGCGCAGCGTCGAGGCCTTCGGTCGAATGTGTCGGCGGCATGCGGATGTCGACGATCGCGAGGTCCGGCTCCTGCTCGGCGACGAGCTCGCGTAGCTCGCGGCCGCTCGCCGCTTGGCCGACGACCTCATGGCCCGCTCGCTCGAGCAGTGCCGCAATTCCTTCCCGGAAGAGCACGTCGTCGTCGGCGAGGGCGACACGGTGGCGTCGCTCCGTCATCGCGAGGATTATCCGATAGCCTCGGCGCGAAGTGACGTGATGAGCATGCGGGAGCGTCTCAGCGGCGCCTCGCATCGAGGCGATCCGGCGATTCACCCGCTAATGGCGGGCGCGGCGGCCTTCGTCGCGAGCGCGCTCTTCTTCGTCGCAATCGCAGCGGCGATCCCGATTCGCGGCGTGACGCCGCTGATCGCCGTCTGGTGCGTCGTGTGCGTGGGTCTCGTCGTCGTCGCCGCGCGCCGGCTCGGACCGCAGTACGGCGTCCCGCTGGCGATCGCCACCGGCCTCGCGCTCGACTCCTTCTACATCCCGCCGACCCGTCAGTTCGGCGAGGACTACTGGCAGAACTGGATCGCAGTGGCCGTCTACATCGGGCTGGGTGTCATGATCGGAGGGCTCGCGGCAGGCACCCGAAGACGCGCCGAGGTCTCGGAGTCCGCCCGCATCGAGCTCGCAGACGAGCAGGCCGCTCTCCGCCGTGTCGCGGTCCTGGTGGCGCAGCAACCGTCGCCGGAAGAGGTCTTCACGACCGTGACAGAAGCGGTCGGGCCGCTGCTCGGCGCGGACCTCACCGCCATGCACGTCTATCCCGGCGATGGCACGGCGACCGTGGTCGCCGGCTGGAGCGCGGCGGGGCCGATGCTGCCGGTGGGGACGCGCTTGCCGCTGGACGGCGACAGCGTCGTCGCCAGGATCTTCCGCTCCGGCGCAGCCGCCCGTATCGACGGCTACGCGAACGTCGAGGGTGAGACCGCCGAGGTCGCGCGAGGCATGGGCCTGCGCTCGACGGTCGGAGCGCCGATCGTGGTCGAAGGAAGGCTCTGGGGCGCGCTGATGGCCGCCACGCGCGGCGCGGAGCCGTTTTCCGAGGACGCGGAGGCGCGCATCGCCGCCTTCACCGAGCTCGTAGCGACCGCGATCGCCAACGCCGAGGCACACGCCGAACTGACGGCGTCGCGAGCGCGCGTGATCGCTGCAGCCGATGAGGCGATGCGGCGAATCGAACGCGACCTGCACGACGGCGCGCAGCAACGCCTCGCCTCCGTCGTTTTGAAGCTGCAGACGGCGCAGAACGCGATACCGAGCCAGCTCACGGGACTGCAGCACGAGATCGACGAGGCGACCGACGAGCTGACGACGGCCGTCGACGAGCTCCGGGACTACGCCCGCGGGATTCATCCGGCTGTGTTGACGAACAGGGGTCTCGGCGCTGCGTTGAAGGCGCTCGCTCGGAGGTCGGTCGTGCCGGTCGAGCTCGACGTGCGAGTCGATGGCCGGCTCCCTGCAGCGGCTGAGACGGCCGCCTACTACGTCGTTTCCGAGGCGGTGACGAACGCAGCGAGGCACGCGAAGGCATCCGCAGTCGCTGTCGAGGTCTCAACAGTCGACGGCGTCCTGCGCGTGTCCGTGGGCGACGACGGCGTCGGCGGCGCGGAGTTCGGGAACGGGTCGGGGCTCGTCGGGTTGCGCGATCGCGTCGCAGCGCTCGGCGGCCGCATCTCGCTCGACAGCCCGCGCGGCTCGGGGACGTCGATCCACGTGCAGCTTCCGATTTAGCGGCGACGCGCCCGCCTTCCCGGGCTGTGACGTGCGCGCCGTCGGCCGTACAGCCGACGACGCGCACGCCGGGGATCAGCGGGTGCGGATCCCGTACACCGTCGCCGCGCTTGCGACGGCGACCGCGCTCAGGCCGAGCGGCAGCGCGGGCGCCCAGCGCAGCGCGTGGTCGAAGAGCAGCGCCCCGAGGGCGGCGCCTGCGAAGACGCTGAGCACGACATCGAATAACCGGAGCCGCTCTCCGCGCTTTTGCGCCCAGCCTGCGAGGTCGCCGAAGAAGACGGCGACCGTCGCGGTGACGGCCGTCGTGAACACGGCCCGCAGGCCAAGCGAGAAGATCGCGGCACTCTGGATGCCCATCGCCAGCGCCGACAGGGCGATCAGCACGTCGCCCGCCACCGCTGACGGCTGACCGTCGACAGAGGCCCAGACGGCGAGAAAGCTCGCCTGGATCGCGACCGCTGCCGCCAACGCGAGCGTTACGCGCGGCGACCAGGGCGAACGCGTGTCGCGCACGCCCCGGACGATGAGGCCGCAGAGCAGCGCACCGGCGCTGAAGGCCGTGATCGCGGCGAACACGCGCGGCACCGACGGCCCATCCGCCCCGCCGGCCCGGAAGCCGAGGAACACGACGTTGCCGGTCATGAAGGCCGAGAACACCTTTCCGAGCCCGAGCCAGCTCACCGCGTCGGTCGCGCCCGTTGCCGCACTCAGCAGTACGAGCAGTACGCTTCGAACGACCTCGGCGGTGCGCACCCTCGGGATCGGAACGCGCTCGACCGGCGTAGTCACGCTGCTCATCGGACGAGCGGCTCTCTCGTCGGCAAGCCGGCGAGGAAGTCGTCGTCGACGTTCAGGTGCGCCTTCACGAGCTCGCGGGGGAGCACTCCCATCCACTGCGCGAGCGAGATGTCGGCGTAGTGGTCGGAGCGGAACAGCGCCAGGAACACGAGCGGCTCGTCGCCGGTGTTCTCGACGTAGTGGCCCATTGCGAACGGCACGTAGCCGACGTCGCCGGCCTGGTAGTCGAAAGTGCGCGCCTTCCCGCCCGAGGCGAACACCGTCATGCGCCCCTGGCCCGAGAGGTAGTACTGCCACTCGTCCGCGTTCGGGTGCCAGTGCAGCTCGCGAATCTTGCCCGGCTCGACCTCGATGCGCGCGGCGGCGATCGTCTTCGAGACGGTGAAGTTGCGCGAGTCGGTGATGCGGACCCAGCCGCCCTGTGTCCGCATCGGCTCCTGCTCGAGCATGTGCCACGTGTACGAGAGCGGCGGCTGCTGCGTCGGCGCAGGCGGTGCATCCTCGGCCTTCGCCGCGGGCGGCACGTTGGAGTCGAAGATGTAGCGGCTGTGCGCGATATCCGAGGGCAGCCGCTCGAAGGCGGCCGCCTCGACGCCGAAGTTCTTCGCAAGCACGTCTCGCGGCGTGTGCTGGAACCAGTCGGAGATGAGGAACGTCTCGTTCTCCGAGAAGTCCCCGTCGTCGAAGGCGAGTAGGAACTCGACGCCGTCCTCGAGCGCCTGGATCGAATGCGGCAACCCCGTCGGGAAGTACCAGAGGTCGCCCGCGGCAACGTCGTCCAGGAACAGCCGGCCCTCCTCGTCGAGCAACGAGACGCGGCAACTCCCGGCGATCACGTAGCCCCACTCCGCCTCCTTGTGCCAGTGCAGCTCGCGGATGCCACCGGGCTTCATGCGCATGTTGACGCCGGCGATCTCCTTGCTGACCGGCAGCTCGCGCGTCGTCGTCTCGCGCGCCCAGCCACCGCTGAGCACGCGGTTGTGTGAAAGCGCGAACGGCCACTTCAGGTTCGGCACCGTCCCGGCATCGGTTTCGGGCGCGATCAAGAGGTCCGGGTTCGCCGCCTCGAGCTCGAGGTTCCGAGGTCCGAGGATCGACGCTCCGCGACCGCCGGTAATCGGCTCGGACGGCGTCCTGCTCCCGTTCGTCGCGCCTTTTGTCTCGTGTACGTCCATCTGACTCTCCTCCTTGTTGTTTGAGTTGACGAGACGGGGCCACGATCGCGCGCTCGGCTCGCGAGCGCATTGCCGCAGACGAGAAACCGCAACTCCTCCTTGCGTGACTCGCGTCTTCCACCTGGGTGGAATTCACGAGTCGTGCTGGAGGCGATGCGGCCCAGGCACGACCGCGGGACAGTGTCGGAGACGCAAACAACCGAGCCGGAGACCGACCATGCATTGGAACAGCCGCATCACAACCGCTTTCATGCCCCGCCTCACGAGCGGTCGCCTGGGCCGACGGGCCGCGTTCGCGGCGGTCGCGTTCGCACTTTCCGTCGCGATGCTCGGGACGACGCTGCCGACCCCGCTGTACGACCTCTACCGCGCGCGCTTCGGCTTCTCGGAGCTGATGGTGACCGTCGTCTTCGCCGTCTACGCGGCGGGGGTGATCGGGGCGCTCCTCGTCTTCGGCCACGTGTCCGACCAGGTCGGGCGCAGGCGGACGCTCCTGGCCGGGCTGGCTCTCTCAGCACTGGGGGCGCTCACGTTCTTGCTCGCGAACGGGTTGCCGCTGCTCGTCATCGGGCGCATCCTCTCCGGGCTGTCGGCCGGCCTGTTCACGGGAACGGCGACGGCGACGCTCGTCGATCTCGCACCGGCGCAGCCGCGTGGCCGCGCGGCCTTCACGGCGACGGTCGCGAACACGGGCGGGCTCGGCCTCGGCACGCTCGTCGCCGGAATCGTCTCGCAGTGGCTCGACTCGCCGCTCCAGACGGTGTTCTGGGTCGACCTCGCGTTGCTCGCAGCCACGGCGGTCGGCATCTGGCTGATGCCGGAGCCCGTCGCGCACCCGACCCGGCTGAACCTGCGACCGCAGCTGCCGTCGATCCCGGCCGCGGTGCGGACAAGGTTCGTGCAGGCGGCGATCGGCGTCTTCGCCGGCTTCGCGGTTCTCGGCCTCTTCACCGCCGTCACGCCGGCCCTCCTGGCGCAGGAGCTTGCCATCACAAGCCGCGCGGCGATCGGACTGGTCGTCTTCGCAGTCTTCGCGGCGTCGATGCTCGGACAGGCGGCACTCGACCGCCTCCCCGGCGGCGCCGCGCTGCCTGTCGGATGTGCGCTCCTCATCGCCGGGATGGGCGCGCTCGCCCTCGGGCTCGTCTCGTCCTCGTTGGTGGCGCTCGTCGTCGCCGCCGTCGTCTCCGGACTCGGGCAGGGCATCAGCTTCCGCGCGGGAATGACAGCTGTGACCGCCGAAAGCCCGCCCGAGCGACGCGCAGAGACGGTGTCAAGCCTCTTCGTCGTCGCATACGCTGCACTCGCGGTCCCGGTCGTCGGCGAAGGGCTTCTCGCCGCAACGGTCGGCCTCCAGGCCGCCGGCGTCGCGTTCGCCGGCGTGGTCGCGACCCTCTGCGCCGCTGTCCTCGTCCTACTCTGGCAGCGGCACGCAGTTCGCGCCGTCGTCGCACACGCGGGGGCCCAATGAGAGACAGGGGGAGACTCGACCGCGGCGTGCTCGTGATCTCGAGCGTCGTCGTGCTTGGGTCGTTCATGTCGATCCTCGACGCGACGATCGTCAACGTCGCGCTTGCGAGCCTGAGCCGCGAACTGCACAGTGCGCTGCACACGATCCAGTGGGTTGCGACCGGCTACCTGGTCGCGCTCGCGGTCGTGATCCCGATGACCGGGTGGGCCTCCGAGCGCTTCGGCGCCAAGCAGCTGTGGCTGAGCGTGGTCGCGCTCTTCGTCGTCGGTTCCGCGCTCTCGGGGCTCGCCTGGTCGGCCGAGTCGCTGATCGTCTTCCGCGTGCTCCAGGGACTCGGCGGCGGCATGATCATCCCGGCGGGAATGACCATCCTCGCCGAGACCGCCGGCCCGCAACGGGTCGGACGCGTCATGAGCGTCGTCGGCGTCCCGATGCTGCTGGCGCCCGTAATCGGACCGGTGCTCGGCGGGGTCATCCTCGCTCAGCTCAGCTGGCACTGGATCTTCTACGTCAACGTCCCGATCGGGATCCTCGCGCTCGTTCTAGGCACTCGCTTGCTGCCACGCTCGCAGCCGAAGCCATGTGACCGGCTCGACCTGCGCGGCCTACTGCTCCTCTCGCCGGCCCTGGCGGGGATCAGCTTCGGCCTCTCCGAGACCGCCGGCAGCGGCGGCTTCACGAGCGCGGCCGCGTGGGTGCCGATCGCCGCGGGTGTCGCGCTCGTCGCCGCTTTCGTTCGCCATGCGCTGCGGCTTCGCGGACGGCAACCGCTGCTCGATCTGACGCTGTTCCGCTCGGGGGCCTTCGCCGCCGCCGCTGTCACGGTGCTGTTGATCGGCGCGGCGATCTTCGGCGGTCTGCTCCTCTTGCCCCTCTACTTCCAGGTCGACCGCGGCGCCGGACCGCTCGCGACGGGGCTGCTGCTCGCGCCGCAGGGGCTCGGCGCGGCGCTCGCGATGCCGATCAGCGGACGCCTGACCGACCGCGTCGGCGGCGGCGGCGTGACCCTGCTCGGTCTCGTCGTGATGACGGCGGCGACAGTTCCGCTCGCGCTCGCCGGGGCACACACCTCCTATCTCGTCACGTCGACGATCCTGTTCGTCCGCGGGATCGGGCAGGGGTTCAGCCTCATGCCCGCAATGGCCGCCGCCTACCAGACGATCGCTCGCGCTGCAGTCCCTCGTGCCACGACCGCGCTCAACGCGATCCAGCGCATCGGCTCCTCGATCGGGACCGCGGCGCTGGCCGTCGTCCTCGAGGCACAGATCAAGGGCGGCGGACTCGCGGACGTACCGGGCCTGAGCGACGGTTCCGTCACACCACTCTCCGCAGGGGAGCGCGCGCGCATCGCAACGCCGCTTGCCCATGCCTTCGACCACACGTTCTGGTGGACCGTTGCTTTCACCGCGGTCGCGATCGCCCCCGCCGTCGTGTCAGTATCGAAGACCACGAAGCGACCAATGCTGCGCGCGCGACGGCTCCAGGGCGTCCGAGGCAGACAAGCGCAGCCCTCGACGATCGGTCTTCCACCGGGACGCGGAGGATAGGCATGTCCCAGCAGAACCTTGCACAGGTCCGGATCCGACCCGGGCCCCGCGCCGGAGTGACCGCCGAACTGGAAGCACTTGGAGCACGCGTCGACCGCGTCCTGGAGAAGATCACCCTCCCAGCGATACTGATCGATCGCTCGGGGCGCGTTCGCTGGCAGAACCGAGCCTGCATCGAGTTGCTCGGTGATCATCGCGGCGCCCCCTACGCGGACTTGATCGCACCCGACTACAGACGGGAGTCGCTCGAGCGCTTCACCGGCTTCATCTTCGGCGCCGACATCTCGAACGATTTCGAGCTCGCCGCGAATGGCGCGAGCGGCCTGCGGATTCGGGTAGCGGTCACAACCGTCCCGATCTGCGACGACGACCGGCGAGTTGTCGCGATCCTCACGATCGCGAAGGACAGCTTCCCGGAGCGACGCTCGAGCGCAATCGCGCGACCGCTCCCGACGCGCCAACGGCAAACGTTGCAGCTGCTCGCGGCCGGCCGCTCCACCAACGAGATCGCCGCGGAGCTGGGCGTTAGTCGCGAGACGGCACGGAACCACATCCGTGGTCTCCTCCGCAGCCTCGAGGTCCACTCACGCCTGGAGGCGGTCGCGCGCGGCCGCGAGCTCGGTCTCGTCTAGCCGGACTTCGAGTCGTTAGGCGGTATCCGGCTGCGGGTGAAACAGGCCCGCGTGCAGACAACGAGCCGACCGTTTTTCTGATCGCGAAACGGCAACATCTCGCGCTCATCCGCAGGAGTTCGGCGGAAGTCCCGGCCGGCGAGTCAGCGAGAGCTTTCAAGCCGCATATTCGCGCCGGCTCCGACATCGAGCGCGTCGCCGGGGCGAATGAGGCCTGTCTCGTAGGCGGTCACGACCGCCTGAGCGCGGCTGCGCAGATCGAGCTTGCCGAGGATGCGGTTCACGTGTGTCTTTACCGTCGCGAGGCTGACGACGAGAGACTCCGCGATCTCGTCGTTCGAAAGACCGCGCGCGACGAGGACGAGCACCTCGCGCTCGCGCTCTGTGAGCACACGCAGGAGTTCCGGCACGCCCTTGACTGGATGCGGGCGCTTCACGTGCTCGGCGATCAACCGGCGCGTCACGCTGGGCGCGAGCAACGCCTCTCCGCTCGCGACGACCTCGATCGCCTCCGCGAGCCGATCGGGCGGGCTCGCCTTCAGCATGAAACCGGCGGCACCGGCCCGAAGCGCTTCGTACACGTACTCGTCGAGGTCGTAGGTCGTGAGGATGAGGACTCGAGTCGGGATCCCGTCGGCGACGATCTCGCCGGTCGCCGCGATGCCGTCCATGACAGGCATGCGGATGTCCATCACGAGGACGTCGGGGCGTTCTCTTCGGGCCGCTTCCACCGCGGCCCGCCCGTGCTCGGCCTCGGCGAGGATCGTAAAGCCGCGCGCCTCGAGAAGCGCCCGCAGGCCGCTGCGGACGAGGTCCTGGTCGTCGGCAAGAACGACGGTGGTCATGCCGCCTCGACGACCGGCATACTCGCCGCGAGGCAGAAACCCCCGTCCGCCGTGGGCCGCGCCTCGACCGTCCCGCCGTAGAGGCTGACGCGCTCGCGCAGCCCCGTCAGCCCGTGGCCGCTGGCGATCGAGATGTGCCGGCGACCGTGCGGTGGTCCGTTCACGACCTCGATCGCCACGCTCGACTCAGTGCGCGCGAGCCGGACGCGGACGCCGCTGCCCGGCGCGTGCTTGAGCGCATTCGTAAGCGCCTCCTCGACGATGCGGTAGATGGAGACCTCGATTCCAGGTGGCACGTGTCCGAGGGCCGCCTGCTCGAGCTCGACACTGAGACCAGCGCGCGCACTCGTCGGCGAGCGCCTCGAGGTCCGCGACGCCGGGCTGCGGGTGCGTGCCGCTTCGACTCCCGTCGCGAATGACACGAAGAAGTCGCCCGCTGTCGCGGAGAGCCGCTCGACCGGCAACCTCGACCTCGGCCACGGCAGCAGCCGCCTGCAACGGATCGGCCTCCGCGATCTCGGCCGCGAGCGACGCCTGGATGGTCATGATGCTGAGTGACCGCGCCAGCAGGTCGTGCAACTCTCGCGCGATGCGTCGCCGCTCGCGGGCCAGTGCGTCCTGGGCCTCCGTCTCGGCCTCGAGCCGGCTGCGCTCGGCAGCGGCGGCCAGATCGTGCGCGCGGACCAACGCCGCACGCAGCGCAACGCCGACAGCCCACGGAGCGAGGACGAGGAAGACGAGGAGACTGTCCCCGGAGAGGTCTCCATGGATGACTGTTCCGACGACGAGCGGGACGAGCGCCGCCGCCAGCGCGGCCAGGCTCACAATCGGGCGTGACCCCGCGTGCCGCCCCGCGGCGAAGGCGGCGAAGCCGACCACGAGGGCGGTCGAGACGGGCTCGGCGATCGGGACTCCGAGCACCGCCGCGCCGAGGAGGATGGCGATCGTGGCAGCGGGCATGACGAGTGGTGCAGCGCGCCTCACGACAAGGACGGCCGCGGCGAGGCAGAACGCCCCGAGCGTGAGTGGCACCGGCTCGTAGTGATGCGAGACGATCTCGACAGTCGCGATGACGCCGAGCCCGGCTGGGACGACGACGTCGCGCCAAGGGATCCGCTGCCGCGCGCCGCTGCTGCTGTTCGCGACCTCCGGCCGCTCGCTCTCCTCCCATTCGTCGCGCAGGACGCGAAGAAGGCGTCCCGTCTCAGCGAGCGCCTCGCGTCCCGCATCGGCCACTCCGGCCAAGGCGCGCCCCGCCTGGGCTCGATCGCGATCGATGAGTTCCGCAGCCGCAGAGGCCTGGACGACCATCGCGCCGAGCGCGTGGGCGAGGAGGTCGTTGAGCTCGCCGGCAATACGCACCCGTTCTGCGAGGACAGCGCTTTCGCGCGCGCGCCCGCGGGCAAGGCGCGCCCGCTCGACGTCGACGGCTGCACGTCGCTCTCGCTCGAATGCCACTCGCAGCGCTAGACCCAGGCCCCACGGGCCAACGCACAAGACGAGCCCGAAGAGCAAGCTCGGTCCGAAGGAGGTCAGCCACGCGAGACCCGCGTATGCGATCGCGAGCTCCGAGAGGACGCTCGCGAGCCCGAGCGGCCAGCGCGAAGACGGCGCGAAGGCCCCGGCGGCGAAGCCGGCGAGCGCGAGCAGGAGGGCCCACGACGCCGGCTGCGATACGTCGAAGCCGACGAGCGGCGTCAATGCGTAGACGCTCGCCACGAGTGGCGGCACGCCGAGCGGTCTCGTGCGCGCAAAGAGCAGAGCAGCAACGCCGACCGCATACGTGACCAACCCGAGTGGCCACCGCGGGTAGGCGGCACCGGTCAGCTCGACAGTGCCGACGAGGAGCAGTAGTCCGGCAAGAGCAGGAGCGACGCGGCCTGAGCGAAGAGCCTGCACAGGCAGAAGCTATCGCGGGGGCGGGTCTGCGTCGTCAATCCGAGGGTTGAGAGCGAATCGACCCAACACGCGATGACGCGGTGGCCAGGGGAAGCGACGATCCGAGCACTGCTCCGCACCGTGCGGGGCACGGACCGGGAGGTGTCTCGCATGTCCAACGCAACGCGCCGTCTCGTCGGGCTGTACGCCGCTCTGGCCGCCGTGCTGGCGGTTGTTCTCTCGCCTCTGCTCGCGATGGCGTACTTCGCCACCGGCGAGGGCGCCGGGGAGCTCGAGTCGGGCACTGTTTCCGCCTGGGCCGAGCCGGCCCGCGACCTCGCAGGCGGCCTGCTGACGTGGGCCTCGCCCGACAGGGTCTACGCGACGTATGTGCAGTGCTTCGCCATCCTCTTCGCCGGCGTCTTCCTCTGCACGCTGGCGGTGCGGAGCCGCCGCAATCCTCGCCGTCGCAGCGAGCGCTGGGGCTGGCGGCTCGCCCTCGCTGGGTACGGCCTCGCCGCCGGAGGACTCATCGGCGTGTTCTTCGCACTGATCCCCGGCCGAGCGGACAGCGTCGTCGTGAACGTCTTCTTCCTTGCATTGCTGCTTCCGGGGATGTTTCTGACCGCGATCGGCTCGACCGTGCTCGGCATCGCGTTCCTGCGCAACGGCTACCGTCCGCGAGCGACGGCGTGGCTCCTGACATTCGCCTTCCCTGCCATGGTCTTGCTACCGGTCGTTCTCGGCCACAACTCCCTCGGGTTGCTGCCGCTCATGATTGGCTGGGGCGTCACGGGCCTCGATCTCTGGCGCGCGGGCAGGAACGCCCCTGCACTGGCACCCGCTGCCACCGATGTTGGCTGATCGCGATCACCGTCGGCGAGTCGCCATGAACGCAAGCTGACCCGTCGCTCAAAGATGGGATTAACGCGCGGGCGATCGGCTCGCAAAACCCCAGCCCACGCGTTCCGGCACGGTGCTCAACCGCGGGCCGGCTCGCGGAGTGCAAGCCTCTCGCGGACCTCCGCCGAGCCGAGCACGCGGACGTTCATCGCCTCGAGAATTCGAACGGCCCGTTCCACGAGCTCACCGTTCGTCGCCAGGACGCCGCGCGAGAGGTAGAGATTGTCCTCGAGCCCGACGCGGACGTTGCCGCCGAGGAGCGGCGCGAACGCGACGAACGGGAGCTGCATGCGGCCAAGCGAGAATGCCGAGAAGATCGCTCCGGCGGGGAGCGCGTTGACGAGCGCGACGAGGGTCCAGGGATCGTCGGGCGCTCCGTAGGGAATCCCTGTGCAGAGCTGGATCAGAACGGGGTCGTCGACGAGGCCCTGGGCGATCAACTCCTTCACCTGCACCATCTGGCCCGAGTCGAACACCTCGAGCTCTGGTCGCACGCCGAGCTCTTGGACGCGCCGAGCCATGCTGCGCAGAAGCGACGGCGTGTTGACCATGACGTAGTCGCCCGCCGTGGAGAAGTTCATGCTGCCGCAGTCCAGCGAGCAGATCTCGGGCAGAAGCTCGGCGACGTGCGCCAGACGCTCCTCGGCCCCGGCCATGTCGGTACCGTCCGGGTCCGGCGGCAGCGGGTGTTCCTCTCCGCCGAGCACGAGGTCGCCGCCCATCCCGGCGGTCAGGTTGAGAACTACGTCCACCTCGGAGCTGCGGATGCGCCCGACTACCTCCCGGTAGAGAGCGACGTCCCTGGTCGGCTGGCCGCTCGTGGGATCGCGGACGTGCAGGTGGACGATGGCAGCACCTGCGCGCGCCGCTTCCACTGCCGCGTCGGCGATTGCCTCCGGCGTGATCGGCACTTTCTCGCTGCGCGCGGTCGTGTCACCCGAACCGGTGACGGCGCAGGTGATGAAGACTTCCCAGTTCACGAGGCTCTCAGATCGCGAGTGCGCCGAGGTCGACCGGAATGCAGGCCGCCGAAATTCCTGACGCCCGGTGTCCGGCGAGGAAGCACACGACCTCGGCCACCTCCTCGACGGCGACGGCCCGGCCAGGCTGAAAGAGGTCGATCCGCTCGATCACCTCGGCTCGCGTGAGGCCGTGCAGGCGCATCTGGTCCGCAAGCTGGTTCTCCATCAGCTCGGTCCACATGAGGCCGGGAGCAACCGCGTTTGCACAGAGCCCGTGCGGCGCGCCCTCGAGGGCGGCCACCTTGACCAGCCCGAGCACAGCGTGCTTGGCTGCGACGTAGGCTGCCTTGTAGGCCTCTCCCACGAAGGACAGGCTCGAGCCCGTGACGACGATTCGGCCGCCCGGCCTTGCGATGAGATGGGGCCAGGCTGTCCTGATCGCGGCATGCGGACCCTTGACCATGACGTTCATCAGCCGGTCCCACTGCTCCTCGGGAAACTCGTCGATCGGCGCCATGAACTGCACGCCGGCGTTGAGGACGAGCGTGTCGAGACGGCCATGCAGCTCCAGCGCCTTCATCACCATCGCACTGTTCCCTTCCGCCGTGCCGACGTCTGCGTGGAAGGCGTCCCCCCTGAGGTCGACCGGGAGAACGGCCGCCCCCTCGCGCTCGAAGACGGCACGGATCGCTCTGCCGAGCCCTCCAGCGGCGCCCGTCACGACGGCGACACGGCCCGCGAGCTCCCCGACCGCCGTCTGCTCCACTCAGGCGACCTGCCGCCGCTCGCCGCGGGTCGCAGCGCGATAGAGGAGGTAGCTGAGCGAGACGGCGAGCAACGTGAGCGCGACCCTGATCGTGGCGAGTGCGGTCGTCGAGGGCAAGGCCTCCGCCCTGTCCGTGCTGTAGATCTGCACCGGGAGGGTCGTCGTGCTCACGCCGGTGGAGAGCCACCGGCTGATGACGAAGCGCCCAGCAGCTCGCCACCCGTCCCGGTCGCAGCCCCTTGCTGAGTGGTGTCGCTCCAGGCAGCGAGCAGAGACCCCGCGCTCGCGGCGGCGAGCCCGACCCCCGCCGCACGCCTCACCATTTCGCGCCGAGAGTATGTCGAAGGTTGCGGCGTTCCTTCGGATGCATCGTGACCTCGCTTCCTAGGCGGAACGCGACGCTCGTGTGTCCATCCCGGCGAGCGGTCCACCGTCGCCGAGAGCGCGAAGCACGAAGCGCTCGTAGAAGTCGCAGATGTCCTCGAGCGCAAGACGCCCGTCCGGCCGATACCAAAGACGGATGTCGGTGCACATCGTGACGATCGCGAACGCGATCAGAGCGATGTCGTCAACCAGCCAGCCGTCTTGGCGGGCTCCCTGCTCGAGGATCTCCCTGAGCACCCGCTCGTAGTCGTCGCGCAGGCGCACCACCGATCTCCGCGCATGCGGGTTGAGTACGTGCAGGAAGTCGTCTGCGACCCGGGCCTCGAACATTCGCTCGACCGTGTAGGTGATGTGGAAGTCGAGAAAAGCGCGCAGCTTCTCGCGCGCTGTCCCGGCGCGGCCGACGGCCTCGCGCCCGCCGTCGATCATCTCTTCCATCGTCTCGTAGGCGATGCTGAAGAGCAGGTCTTCCTTGCTCTCGTAGTGGTTGTAGACGGATCCGACGCGCACCCCGGCTGCGCCCGCCACCTCTCGCATGGTCGTCGCGTGGTAGCCCCGCCGGAAGAAGAGCTCGCTCGCCACGGCGCGGATGCGGAGCTTCGTCGCCCGCGCCGCCACCCGCCTGCGGCTCTCCCCCCGAGCCGCCTGCTGCTCGCGGACGACAGCAGCGCGCTCGAGACCCGGCGTTGCCGCCTCCCGCCTCACGCCGACCCGTCCTGGGACGCATAACGAGCGTCCCTCCAGGCGAGCGCCTCCTTGAGGCCGCGCTCGGAGACGATCTGGTCGAACTCGCGCTGCTCGGGTGTCTCCGCGGCGTTGAGGATCGCCGAGAGATCGAGGTTCGTCTGCACGGCGGTGATCAGGCCCTTGGCCTCCGACGCCCTATTCAGGGCCAACTTGTGCAGCCGAAGCACAGCGAGCGGCGTCGGCGCGATTTTGGCCACGTACTCGCCCACGCATCGCTCCACCTCGGCCGCCGGCACGACGCGGTTCACGAAGCCCGCCGTGAGCGCATCCGCTGCGTCGACAGTCTCGCCTGTGAGCAGCATTTCCCGTGCTTTCTTCTCATGGATGAGGAACGGGAGCATCAGGGTCACAGGGCCCGAGCCGTACCTGATCTCGACGTGCCCGAAGCTCGCATCGTCCGCGGCGACGACGATGTCGCAGGCAAGAGCGAACTCGAAGCCCCCGCCGACGCAGTGCCCGTGAACGGCCGCGATGAGCGGCTTGCGAGAGTCCCAGAGCTTGCGCACGACCGCCAAGTGCCCCTCGAGAAACGAGTGCCATCGGTAGGCGCCGTCGAGCGAGGACTCGACCTCCTCCTGCAGATCGTGACCGGCCGAGAACGCGCGACCGGCGCCGCGAAGCACGATCACCCTCGCGTCGTCGTCGGCCTCCGCGCGGGAGAGCGCGTCGATCACGCCCTCGTTCATCGCGATCGAGATCGCGTTCAGCTTGTCCGGCCGGTTGAGCGTGATCCACGCGGCGGGACCACGGCGCTCGTAGAGAACGGGATCCATCATCCGCGGCTCGACCGGAGCCCCGCGTCGAGCTCGGCCAGGCGGGCACGAAAGCGGGCATCGTCGACGACGACTCGCGCATGCCGTCCGGCGGCCACCGTCCCGGACTGGTCCGAGGCGGTAACCGAGAACCACACCTTGCGCCCGTCGACCTCGTCGATCCGAGCGACCACATCGACCCGAGCTCCGACCGGCGTCGGAGCTCGGTGCTCGACCTCGACGACGCTCCCGACCGACCGTTCGCCGACCTGCAAGAGACCGTCGAGCGCGTCCATGCTCGCCATCTCCATGAGCCCCACGAGCGCCGGGGTCGCAAGGGCCCACAGATCGGGGTTGCCATAAGCGTTCGCGCTTTGTGACCTCTCGACGACGCATGTCACCCTCCCCTGCCTGCCGACCGCGTCTTCGGTCATGTTCACTCGAGCTCCTTTTTGAACGAACACTCGCTCACTCGAATGAGCCTACAAGATCCTTCTACGCAAATGCAAGCAACGAGATGGACTCCGCCTTCGGACTCTGTTATGTTCGTGAACGATCACTCGTTCAAAGGGAGGCGCCGTGCCAGAGTCCGCCGATCCGAGACGCGTCAACCGAACTCTCCCCAGCAGGGGGACGAAATGGTCGTGAGCTCCGAACTACCCAAGCGCGCGCTGATCGGCGGCGAGTGGATCGACGGGGGCGGCGGCGACACCCTGCAGACTCGCTCACCGTGGAGCAACGAGATCGTCAACGAGCTCGCCTGCTGTGGCCCGGAAGACGTCGATAGCGCCGTCGAAGCGGCCCGGGCCGCCCAACCGGAATGGGCCGCCGTACCCCTGCTGGACAAGGTCGACCTGCTCTACCGCATCGCGGCACTCGTCGACGAGCGCCGCGAAGAGATTGCACGCACGATCTCGCTGGAGGTCGGCAAGACGATCCGCACGACTCGTCAGGAACTGGAGGAATTCGTCGCGCCGTCATACCGCCGCGCCGCCGAGGATCTCCTCCGTCATCGGGGCGCCCTCCTGCCGTCGACACAGGAACGCTCGAACGACAAGCGCCTCGTGGTAACTCGCCGTCCGCTCGGCGTCATCGGCCTGATCACGCCGTACAACTTCCCGGTCGACATCGCCTCCATCTCCATCGGCTACGCGTTGGCGGCGGGCGACACGGTCGTATGGAAGCCGTCGGAGTACGCCCCAACGAGCTGCGCGATGCTCGCCGAGATCTTGGCCGACGCGGGTCTGCCGCCGGGGGCGGTGAACTTGCTCATCGGCCGCGGAGACGTCGGTCAGGCAATGGTCGAGCATCCGGGGATCGCAGGCATCTCGTTCACCGGCTCGACGCCGACCGGAATCGCGATCACGCAACGGGCAGGCCTCAAAAGGCTCCTGCTCGAGCTCGGGGGCAACGGCCCGCAGATCGTCCTCGCCGACGCGGATCTCGACCGAGCGGTCGACGGGGCCATGCAGGGCTGCTGGTATCTCTCCGGGCAGTGCTGCACTGCGGCTGAGACCCTGCTCGTCGATGACTCCGTACACGACGCATTCGTCGAGAAGCTCCGCTCGCGCACCGCCGAGCTCACGTGCGGCGATCCGCTCGATGAGGAGACGGATGTCGGGCCGCTCTGCAACGAGGGCACGCTACGGCTGGTGACGTCGCACGTCGAGGATGCGCGTGCGAAGGGGGCCGAGATCACTACCTTCGGAGAACCGGACGGGCTCTTCTATCCGCCGACCATCCTCACCGGCGTGACCCAAGAGATGACCATCGCGAACGAGGAGACGTTCGGCCCCGTCGCGCCGATTCTCTCCTTCCGAGACACCCGCGAGGCGATCGAGATCGCGAACGGAACGGGCTTCGGGCTCAACGCATCGGTGTATACGGAGTCCCTGAGCGATGCGTGGCGCGTCGGGGAGGCGCTCGAGCACGGAACGGTCTTAATCAACGAGTCGACGAATTACTGGGATCAACTCGCGCCGTTCGGGGGCGCGAAGCAGAGCGGCGTCGGCCGCGAGCTCTCGACGTGGGCACTGGACGCGTTCTCCGAACCGAAACTCCTGGTCTTCGATCTGGGACACGAGTGACGAAGCAAGGGCGAAGCTCCTCCCGCAGGCGTGGGCAGGCGAACTCGGAGCTGACGTTGTCACGCAGGCACTCGTCCCTCTCCTAGCCGTTAGTTCACACGGAAGCCGCGCACCACCGACCACGCGCCGGGGTTGCCGGCCGAATCGAACGCGCGCGCCCGCCAGAAGAGGTCGGCCTTCGGCAGCGACGTGGTGGAAAACTGCGACAGCGTCAAGGTGGATCGGCTCACCACCGTGGTCGAGAACGTGTTCGACGTGCTCACCTGTAGCCCGTAGCGCACCGCACCGGTCACGTCGCTCCAGTCGAAGTTCACCGCGGCGCCGACGTCGAAGCGCGCGCCGGACGCCGGCGAGATCAGCGACGGTGCGGGAAGCGGGCCGGACGGCGTCGGGTTGACCGTCAGGGTCGCGGATTTGGTGACGCCGGCGCCGGAGGCGGAGATGGTCACGTTGGTCGGAGTGGTCACCGGTGACGTCGAGATCGGGAAGCTGGCGGCGGCCGCGAATGCCGGGATCGTGACGGTCGGCGGCACGCCGCCCACCGAAGGGTTGCTGGTGGAAAGAATGAACTGTGTGTCGACCGTCCGCGGCGTCGCGATGGCCACGCGACCGCTCGAGCCCTGCGTGCCGGTCGTCACCGCCGGCTCGAGCGTGAGTGAATCTGGCGCCACGCCGGGGGTGAGTGTCAACTGGCGCGAGATGCTCACGCCTCGCCAGCTTGCGGTAAGCGTCACCGGGGTGTTCGCGCTCACGGGGCTCGTCGGGATCGCGAAGCCGGTCGAGCGGTTGCCTCCGGGCACCGTCACGGTCGCGGGCGGCTGGACCAACGGGCTGCTGCTCGTGATGCTGACAACCGCGCCGCCCGGCGGTGCCAGCCAGTTGACGTCGATGAAGCCCGTCGCCTGCGCGCCGCCCACGATGCTGTTCTCGAACAGACTGAAGTTCGCCAGCGACGCCGGCTGCACGGTGACGGTGAACGTCGCCGACGACGAGCCGACGCTGGCGGTCAGCGTCACGGGTGTCGGGACGCTTACGTCGCCCGCCCGGATCGTGAACTGGTCGCTTACCGCGAAGCCGCCCATCACGCTCACCGTCGGCTGAACCGGCAGTGCGCTCGGGTTGCTGCTCGTCATCGTGACCGTCGCACCGCCCGCCGGTGCGACCGTGGTGAGCTGCACGTTCCCCGAGATCTCCTGGCCGCTGGCCTGCGTCGTGCTCGCGTAGTCGATCGACACCACGCCGAGCGCGGTCGTCGGCACGGTGAACGAGCGCGTCGGCGTCCACGCTGTCACGGCGGACGTGGTGGGCGACGAGGCACCCTGGATCGATCTCACGTGCCAGAACCACTTTCCCGGCGAAAGCGAGGTCAGGGCACGGCTCGTCGCGCTCTGGGCGAAGTACTGGCAGCTCAGCAGCAGCGGCTCGCAGTCGGAGAACTTCGAGTCCTTCGAGACCTCGAGCTCGTAGCCGAGGTCCTGCGGGTTGTAGCCGTCCGTCCAGGAGACCGTGACGGGCAGCGACCGCGTCGAGCCCGTCGCCGGCGCGAGCAAGGTCGGCGGCGGTCCGACCGGGTTCGTGAACTGCACGCTGAAGCTGATGGTGTTCGACGGCCGGCCGGCGATCACCGAGACGCCGCCGATCGTGTCACCGACCTTCCCGAACTCCGTGTTCACCGCATACACCCGCACGTACCAGGTGCCTTGCAGGCTCGAGCCGAACGTGAAACCGCTGCTCAGCGTGTCGACGTTGTCGGTCACGACTTTGCCCTCGATCGGGAAGCTCGGGTCCTGTGAGGCCTCCACCACGTACGCACCCGCGCCGCTCGCAGCGCTCCAGTCGAAGGAGATGTGCTCGAGAGGGTGGAAGAACGTCGTGCCGCCCTTGGCCGGGTTGAGCACCGGCGATCCCGGCGCAGTCGCGCTCTGGCCGGTTACGTTGAAGCTGCGCACCGCCGACCAGGCGCCCTGCACGTACTTGCCGTTGACCGCCTGCACGCGCCAGAAGTAGGTGCCGTTGGCGAGCCCGCTCACCGGCGCGCTCGTTCGCGTGCCGGTCGAGTTCTGTATCACGATCGACGTGCCCGTGAACGCGGTCGTCCGGCTCACCTGCCAGTTGTAGGCGACGATCCCGGCTGGGTCGCTCACCGCCGACCAGCTGATCTTGAACGGGACGAGCACGTTGGCAGCGTTCGCCGGGCCGAGAAGTGAAGGTGCGGAAGGAACGCTGCTGCTCTCGACTCGAACGGTCGCCTCTTGCAGGTCGGCGCGAGTGGTCGAGATCGCCGCCTGGGTTGGCCCCGCCGCGGCAAGCGCGCCAAGCGCCACCGCGACTGCGGCCAGACGAAGTCGTCTAAGCACTTCCATCCCGATCCGGAATCCAGTGTGGCAGTGTCGGCCTGCAGTCCATTGGCTCGTTCGCGCGCGCGGCGTCACGCTTTAGTGGGGGGATACGTGGCGTCGTCCCCTCCGGTTTGGCCGTCACGCCGGAGGTCACGATTTCGAGTCCCGTCGCTTCCGTAAAGATCCTCGTAATGGCCACCGCGTGTTGCCGGCTCCGGCGCGATCAAGACCGGCACATCGCGGCCCGAGGCGACAGCAGCCGGCGATGTCCTGGACGACGGCTTGCGCCAGTGGGATACTCGAGTCGCAGCGACATCCGCCGGCGCTGTGGAAAGGAGCGCGAATGCGGAAGCTCGTGTTACTACTCGTCGTCGCAGCGGCGTTCCTGGCAACGGCTAGCGGTGCTGTCGCCGATTCCCCGCCGCCAGTCCCACCACACCAGCATTTCCTCGTGTTGCCGGACGGCAGCCTCCTCGCGGTCGGCCCGGATATCTGTGCGAATCCGGACGCGGCGCAGGGCTTCTACGGTTTCCACCAGAACATCCACGCAGGCACGCCGAACCAGTTCGCCTTCCAGCAAGGCGAGAACCCGGTCGGCTTTACGTTCGTCTTCGGCTGCACGTAGTCGGTCTGCGTTGCGAGGGACGGTCGCCCGAGTCCCGCGCGAACCGCTAGCTCGCGGGCCGACGCCGGCTTAGCTCGACGAGGTCGGCTCGCGGTCGCGAGGCCCTTGGAAGTCGCGCCGACGGGCGAGATCATGTGCGCGTGGAGCAACTACCGACCGGAACCGTGACCTTCCTCTTCACGGACATCGAAGGGTCGACACGGCTCCTGCAGGAACTCGGCGACCGCTATGCGGACGCGCTTGCCGAACACCGAGCTCTTCTCCGCGAGGCGTTTAGGCGCCACGGCGGCGTCGAGGTCGATACGCAGGGTGACGCGTTCTTCGTCGCCTTCGCGCGTGCAAGGGATGCGCTCGCCGCGGCGGAGCGCGCCCAGCGGGCGCTGAACGACGGGCCAATCCGCGTACGGATGGGCCTGCACACAGGTGAGCCGGTCGTGACGGACGAGGGCTACGTCGGGATCGACGTCAACCGTGGGGCACGGATCACGGCGGCCGGCCACGGCGGGCAAGTGCTGCTCTCCCGGACGACGCGCGACTTGCTCGGCACGGAGGTCGACGTGCGCGACCTCGGCGAGCACCGCGTCAAGGACTTCGCCGAGCCTGTCCGGATCTTTCAGCTCGGGTCCACGCGCTTCCCGCCCCTCAAGACGATGTCGAACACGAATCTCCCCCACCCGGCCTCGTCCTTCGTCGGCCGGCGTCGCGAGGTCTCGGATGTTGCGTCGCTCCTCCGCGAAGGCGCCCGTCTCGTCACGCTCTCGGGCCCCGGAGGATCGGGAAAAACTCGGCTGGCGATCGAGGTTGCGGCAGAGCTCGTCCCGGAGTTTTCGGACGGCGTCTTCTGGGTGGGCCTCGCACCCCTACGGGATCCGAGTCTCGTGCTGGAGTCCGTCGCCCAGGTGCTCGGCGCAAACGACGGCCTCCCCGAGCACGTCGGCGGGCGACACATGCTGCTTCTCATGGACAACTTCGAGCAGGTGGTGGAGGCGGCGCCGGACCTCTCGGCTTTTGTCTCCGCTTGCCCGAACCTGTGCCTGCTCGTGACCAGCCGCGAGCTTCTGCGGATCTCGGGCGAAGTGGAGTATCCCGTGCCGCCGCTCGTCTCGCGCGAAGCAGTCGAGCTCTTCTCCGCCCGCTCCCAGCTCGAGCCCGACGAGACGATAACGGAGCTCTGCCGGCGCCTGGACGATCTGCCGCTCGCGGTGGAGCTGGCCGCTGCCCGGACCGGTGTCCTTTCTCCGGGCCAGATACTGGATCGGCTCGCGGAACGTCTCGACCTCCTGAGAGGGGGCCGCGACGCCGAGGCGAGACAGCAGACTCTTCGAGCGACGATCGAGTGGTCATTCGAGCTGCTTTCGTCACGGGAGCAAGACCTGTTCACCCGCCTCTCCGTCTTCGGCGGCGGCTGCACTTTGGAGGCGGCAGAGGCGGTCTGCGAGGCCGATCTCGACACGCTCCAGTCGCTCGTCGACAAGAGCCTCGTCCGTCACACGAACGAGCGCTTCTGGATGCTCGAGACGATCCGCGAGTACGCGACGGAGCGGCTGGAGGAGTCCGGCGAAGCCGAGGAGTTGCGCGGCAGGCACGCCGAGTTCTTCCTAGCCCTCGCCGAATCGGCGAACGTCAGGTCCGATCGCTCCGACCAGCGCCCGGACCTTCTCCGAAACGAGCTCGACAACTTCCGGACAGCGCTGACCTGGGCCGGGTCCGCGCAGCGGCACGAGCTCGCGCTACGTACCGCCACGGCGCTCGAGATGTTCTGGATCTACACGAACCCGCCGGAGGGCGTGCGCTGGCTTCAGCGCTTGCTCGAGGCTGCTGACGACATCCCCGCGAAGCTTCGGGCCGATGCCCTCAGCGTCTGCGGGAGCGCTGCCAACCCGGCCGGCGACGACGTCCTCGCCGAGGCCATGTACGAGCAGAGCCTCGCCATCTACAGAGCCGTCGACGACCGATGTGGCATCGCGGATCTCCTCATGCGGCTGGGTCATTCCGCGCTGTACCGGGACGACCTGGAGCGCGCGCGAAGCCTGGCCGCGCAGAGTCTGGAGATTTGCCGCGACCGCAATGACCCGGCGACCGAATCGCTCTCGGCGACGGAGGCGCTCTCGTTGGGGCTCTTGGGCGAGACAGAGTGCCGCCTCGGCAACGAGGACTACGGGATGGAGCTGATCGCGCAGAGCGCCGACCTCGCCGGTCGAGAGGGCTTCAAATGGCAACGAACGCGCATGCTGCGGCGGCTCGCCGACCGGGCGGTCGAGCACGACGACGTCGACGGGGCGACTACCCTCTTGCAGGAGTCGCTGCGGCTCTCGCAGGAACTCGGCGACCGAATCTCCGTCGTCTTCGCGCTTGCCCGTCTTGCGCGGATCGCGGCGGAAACGGGTCAGGAAGAACGTGCGGGACGCCTCTGGGGGGCAGTGGAAGCCGAGGAGGAGAGCGGAGCGCTCGGAGCCTGGTACGGCCAGCGCGAGCGGTTCGCGCCGGCGATCCTCGCGCATGAAGGCCCGGCATTCGACCGCGGTCGCGCCGAGGGGCGGCTCTGCTCGCTCGAGACCGCCGTCGGCGAGGCACTGAACGTCTCGGCCCGCGCCTCGTACAACGAACCTGCCCCGACATCCTAGGGCTACGAAGCCCCTTCCGCGCTGCAGAGTGGATTTGGACGCCGAGGCGGGCACTCCTGCGTCGTGCGTCTCTCGTAACCTAACGTGGACCAGTCGGCGATCGGGTCGGCGTCCACGAAATGCACGATCTTGGTCGGGCTCTCTCCGTTGTCCGCGCGGTTGCGGCCGCGAGCCAAGGCGACCGCGCGCTCCTCGACGTGCTTCACGAGGTTTGCCGACAGGTCGCGACAAGCCTTGGGCTCGCACAAGTAGGAATTTCCCGCACGGAGGAACGTCCAGATGGCCTGGTGGCGGTCGGCCTCACAGCGTTCGGGACCTATGAAGAGCAGGCCAGACTCGAGATGCGCGTCGATGAGACGCCCATGCTCACGCGCGCCTGCGAGACGCGCAGTCTCGTCTATATCGCCGACGCCGGTTCAGAGCCCGCGCTCTCCCCCGAACTCGTCGAGATCCTCGGCGTGACGTCGGTTTTCGTGCTGCCCCTCATGAGCGAGGAGCGCTGCGTCGGCTTCCTCGCGGGCGACCGCGGGGGTCTTGAGTTTCGACTCGACGAGTCGGAGCGCGACCTGTTGAACACGATCGGGGTGGTCGTGGCGACGCTTTTGGAGAAGGAGCTTCTTCGGGAGGAAGCGAGACGGCTCGACGCAGCGAAGACCCAATTCATCGCATTCGCGTCACACGAGCTGCGAACGCCCGTCCAAGCAGTCTACGGGGTGCTCGCGACGCTCCATCACCGCGGCTCCGAGCTCGAGCAACAGCAGCTGCGCCATCTGCGAGCGACGGCGTTCGCCCAGGCCGACCGGTTACGCCATCTGGTCGACCAACTCCTGGACCTCTCACGGCTCGACGGCGGCGCGCTCTCGCTCCGGCCCGCATCCACCCACATTCGGTCGCTTGTCGAGGAGGTCGTGCTCCTCGTCGCTCAGCAGAGGGCAGTCGATGTCGAGGTCGCAGTGCGCGACGATCTCGAGGCCGTGCTCGACCGCGGCGCCGTCGACCGCATCTTGTCGAACCTGCTCGGCAACGCGCTGCGTTACGGTGCCCCGCCTGTGCGAATCGAGGCAGAGCAAAACGACCGGCACATACGCCTGCGTGTCCTCGACGCAGGCCCCGGCGTCGACACGCGCTTCGTCCCCCAGCTGTTCGACCGCTTCACTCGAATCAACCAATCCGGGTCGACGCCTGAGGGCTCAGGGCTCGGTCTCGCTATCGCACGTTCGTACGCACGCGCGCACGGCGGAGATGTCCTGTACCGGCCTAACGAGCCGCACGGCGCCTGCTTCGAGCTCGTCATTCCAGCCGACGCGAGCTGATGCACGGAATCATCTTCGCCAGCTTCTTCGACTACGTCCGGACTGCGCTCGGCTCGAGCTCCGCCGCAACGATCTTCGACCAAGGGTTCTACTCGATGAGCGAGAGCCATCCCGATGACGAGTTCATGCGGCTTCTCGGCAGGACGAGCGCCGCGCTCTCGACGCCGATCGAGACGGTGCTCCACGACTTCGGCGTCTACACAGGCGAGCAAACCTTCCCTCGCCTGTACCCGTCGCAATTCGAGATCGCCGGCGACACCCGATCCTTCCTACTGACAGTCGAGGATCGAATCCACGAGCTCGTGCGAGCCACGATTCCGGATGCCGACCCTCCGGCCCTGACGGTCATGCCGGTCGGCGAATCACAAATCGACCTTACGTACGCGTCCCCCCGGCGGCTGTGCCGGCTGCTCGAGGGACTCGTCGTCGGAACGGCTCGCCATTACGACGAGGAAGTCGAGATCACGGAAGCGACCTGCATGCACGATGGCGCCCCGTCCTGCAAATTCGAGGCGCAGTTTCTCGGCCAGGCCTCTGCGGACTAGAAACAGGGATTCCGTGCTTCGTTGAGGTTGCGCTCTACGCCACGCTGTCGGCGCTGGGAGCGACCTCGGGCACCGGCTCGGTCTGCGGGACGCGCAGCGCGATGCGAGCCCAGCGCGGCATCCACCAGTTCGCATCCCCGAGCAGGCGCATGAGGGCCGGTACGAGCAGGGCCCGGATCACCGTGGCGTCGAAGATGATTCCGGCCGCGAGCCCGATGGCGAAGACCTTGACCTCGTAGCCCGGACTGGAGGAGAGGACGAGGAACGCGAACATCAGGATGAGCGCCGCGCTCGTCACGAGCTTGCCCGTGCGCGCGAGGCCGAGCTCGATCGCGCGATCGGTCGAGCCCGTCCCGTCGTAGGCCTCGCGCATGCGCGTGAGCATGAAGACCTCGTAGTCCATCGAGAGGCCGTAGAGGAACGAGAAGACCATGAGCGGAATCCACGCCGTGATCGCCTGCGTCGCGGAGATGTCCCAGAGGGACGAGCCGTGGCCCTCCTGAAAGACGATCACGATGATCCCGAAGGCCGCCCCCAGCGAGACGAGGTTCAGGATCGCCGCCTTGATCGGCAGGACGATCGAGCGGAAGGCCCGGGCGAGCAGGACGAGCGTCAACACGAGGACGAGCGCGAGCACGTACGGGAAGCTCCCGAAGAGCGCGTGCAGGAAGTCGCGGTCGACTGCGGCGACGCCGGTCAGGGTCCCGTTCGTCCCTTTGAGCGCCGCGTTGGAGCGATCCACGATGCCCTGGATGCCCGGCGCCGAGCCGTCGATCGCGGGGAAGGCCTCGACCAGCGCGTCCGACCCGCGTCGCCAGTCCGTCGGGGCGACTGCGCCGACGACGCCCGGCACATCGCGCAGCTTGGCCGCGACCGCCTCGGGGTCGCCACGGTTCTCGACGAGGACGTCGAGCGGCTTCATCACGCCCGGGCTGATGTGCGCGTCGGCGAGCATCTCGCGCCCCGCGATCGCGGTACCGGTTCCAGGGAAGTTCTTCAGCTGCGCCTCGTTCGCATTCAGCTGCGCTCCGAACCCGACGAGGACGCCGACGATCGCCAGGCCGACGACGGCCACCGCAATCGGGCGGCGGAGCACGAAGCGAGCCCAGCGCCCCCAGCCTCCATCCTCGGGATGGCCGCGGTCGACGAACCGCTTCGGCAGCACGCGAACGCTGTTGATCCGCGTTCCGAGCACGGCGAGGAGCGCCGGCAGCAGGGTGATCGCCGCCAGCACCGACACGGCCGGGATCAGCATCCCACCGATCCCCATGGAGCGAATGAACGGGAGCGGCAGCACGATCATCGAGAGCAGCCCGACAGCGACCGTCGATCCCGAGACGATCACCGACCGCCCGGCGTGCGTCATCGTCTCGGCGAGCGCCGATTCGACGTCGCTTCCGTCGCGCAGCTCGTCGCGGAAGCGGAAGATCATCAGCAGCGCGTAGTCGATCGCGACTCCGAGTCCGACGAGCGCGATCAGGAACTGAACGATGATCGAGACGCTGGTGACGTAGGTGAGCGCCCAGACGAGCGTGAAGGTGTTGAGGATCGCCGCGACGGCGACGGCGATCGGCATCAGGATCGCCGGAAGCGTCCCGAAGACGAAGAGCAGGATCACCAGCGCGCCGAGACCTCCGACCAGAGCCTCGAGCAGCACGCTCGAGCTTCCGCTCGTCCCGTGAGTGGAGGCCTCCTCGAGCGGGTCGTGACCGGTCACCTCGACCCGGATCCCCGCGGGGAGCCCCGCGGCGGCGGCCGCGCGCAGGCGCTCCGCGCCGCTCGTCGTGCTGAAGTTGGTCGGCCCCGGCGGGTAGACCTCGAGGAAGGTCGTGTGCAGGTCACGCGAGACGTACATCGGGTCGTTCGTCGAGAAGTAGGAGCTCGTTAGCGCGGATGGCATCGCCGCGGCCGCTCGCTCCATCGCCTGGCGGATCGGCTCGGACTTCGTCGCGTCGCCGCTCGTGTGAAAGACGACCACGTCGGGCGGGCGCACTCCGACGCCGAAGCTTTCGAGCGCCCGCTGGCTCGCTTCGTAGGCCGGCTTTCCGGGAATCGAGAAGCTCTGGTACCAGCGAGACGTGAGCTTGGCGGCCGCCACCCCGCCGAGGAGCGTCAGGGCGACCCAGACGGCGATCACGGCCCAGCGATGCCGCGTGGTGAAGTGCGCGAGGCGCGCGAGCCGGGCTACGTCGTCGCCGCGGTCAGGAGCGAATGCTCTGTGTCGAATCGTTCGCATCCGAATAATTCGTAGCTGTATCATAAGCGGGTGAGCGCGCGCAAATCGGAACCGACCGGCCCGCACGAGACACCCCCGTTTCGCAGCGTCGGGTTCATGCTGTCGTCCCTCGGCTACGCGATCTCAAGGCGGTTTCACGCCGTGCTGGCCCCGCTCGAGCTCGAGCCGAGTGAGTTCTCGCTCCTGCGCGCGGTCGGAGTGAGTCCCGGCCAGTCACAACAGGCCCTCGCCGAGCGTCTCCACATCTCCCCGAGTCACATGGTGGCAATCGTCGACGGGTTGGAAGGACGCTCCTTGCTCGAGCGCAAGCCGCAACCGGGCGACAGGCGCGTCCGGACGCTCCATCTCACACGGGCCGGCGAGGAGGTGCTCGCCGAAGCGTTCGAGCTCGCCAAGGAACTCGAGCGAAACCTGACCGAGGGGTTGAGCGCGAAGGAACGCGCCCGGCTTCTCTCGACGCTCGATCGAATCTCCGACGCGATCGAGCTCGGCCCCGGGGCGCACGCCTCCCTCCGCGACGAGGATTGACGCGTCGGCGGGGGACTCATGCATGATGATGTCGGCATGCCGCCGCGTTTGCTCGTCGTCCAGAACGACGTCGACAAGCCGTTCGGACGGATCGGCGACGCGCTAGCCGAGCGCGGCGTCGAGCTCGACGTCCGGTTTCCGGAGTCGGGTCTGCCGACCGTTGCGGAATACGACGGACTCGCCGTGCTCCCGGGTCTCGCCGACCCGGTCGACGACGATCCAGCGATCGACCGGATGCGCGCGACGATCCGCGAAGCGCTCGAGACCGAGCTTCCGGTTATGGGCCTCTGCCTCGGCGGACAGCTGCTCGTGCAGGAACTCGGCGGCTATGCGTACCGGGGCGAGTCCGAGCTCGCCTTCCACGAGGTCGTCGCCACGCCCGCCACGGCGAGCGACCCGCTGCTCTCGGGGGCGCCGGCCCGCTTCTCGATCTTCCACGCGCACGCGTACTCGTTCGTGCCTCCGCCCGACGCGGTGATCCTGCTCGAGAACGACGTCTGCGCCCAGGCGTGCCGGATCGGCGAGACGTGGGCGTTCCAGTGCCACCCGGAGGTCGGAGACGGCTGGGTCTCGGCGCTCGCCGCCGGTCTTCGCGGAGAGCCGACCGAGATCGGGCCCGAGACAGTCAGCTTCTTCCGGTCGAACGGAATCGAGCCCGACGCGCTCGAGCGGGACGGCGCTCTCGCGAGCGCGACGCTCGCGCGACTGGCCGAGGGGATCGCGGAAGGGTTCGCCGCTCGCTGCGCGAGCTACGCGTCGGCGTAGCCGGTCACGATCCGCCGCCGAGCCACTCGTCGAGCGGAAGGCTCACGCCGAGACCGGAGAAGTCGCCGTTGCCGCGGATTGCCCTCGCGGTCTCGGCGAGCGCGCCGATTGCGACCCACGTCAGGCTGCCGCCGACGCTGACGCGCTGCGCGCCCGCTGCGACGATCTCGGCGAGCGAGAGCCCCGGTCGCGCCAGGACGTTGACGGGCCGGGAGACGGCGTCGCAGACGGCGCGAATCTCCTCCACGGTGCTCAGCGCCGGGGCGTAGAGCACGTCAGCGCCGACGCTCTCGAAGGCCCGCAGGCGGGCGATCGTGTCGTCGAGCTTCGGGTTCCCGCGGATGTGGTTCTCGGCTCGGGCCGTCAGCATGAACGGAAACCCGAGAGCGCGGGCCGCCTCGACGGCGGCCGCGACACGCTCGGTCGCATGGGCGGGCTCGTAGATCCGGCCGCGGGGATCGTAGTCTTCGATCGAACCGCCGACGGCACCTGCCTCGGCCGCGCTGCGCACGGCAAGGGCAGCCGCCTCGGGCTCGTTCCCGTAACCGTTCTCGAGATCGACCGAGATCGGGACGTCGACGGCCTCGTCGAGGGCGCGAACGTGGGCCGCGACGTCGTCGAGCGTGACGCCGCCGTCGAGCCGGCCGAGCGTGAACGCGAAGCCGGAGCTCGTCGTCGCGAGCGCTGGGAAGCCGAGCGCCGTGAGGACCCTGGCCGAGCCGGCGTCCCAGGGATTCGGGATGACGAACGGCTCGCCCTCGTGCAGAGCACGGAACCGTCTCGCCTTCGCTTCTTGCCTCGGCGCGAGCATCGCCGCGACTCGCGAGTCGTCAGCCCGCGGCGGCCGGCTCGTTGACGGGAGGAGCGGACATCCGGGGACGCAGGAGCGTTCCGCCGATCACAGCCGCCGCGACGGCGAACAGGGCGCCGACGAGGAAGGCCAGGTGATAGCCGCCGGCGAGAGCGTCGAGCCGCGCGTGGCCCGACGCCAGAAGCGACGTCGTGCGCGAGCCCGCCAGGCTCGCCAGGATCGCGAGCCCGAGCGCTCCACCCATCATGAAGGCGGTGTTCACGACACCCGAGGCGAGACCGGCGTCCTGGGGCGCGACGTCGCTCATCGCCGCGAGGAGAATCGGATTGAAGGCGATGCCAGCGCCGAGACCCTGCAGCAGCATGCTCGGGAGCACGTCGGCCGCGAAGCTTCCGTCCACGGGCGCGCGCGCGAAGAGGAGCACGCCCGCGGTCATGAGCAGGAGCCCGCCGACGAGCGGGGGTCTGATGCCGAAGCGCATCACCAGCTTGTCCGAGGCGAAGAGGGAGACGCTGCCCCAGACGATCGTCGACGGGAGATAGGCGAAGCCGACCTCGAGCGGCGTGTAGCCGAGCACGAGCTGGAGATACAGCGCCGAGAGGAAGAAGGACGCGAAGAGCCCGGCCGCCATCAGGATGCCGAGAACGTTGGCCGTAACGATGTTTCGCAGGCGAAAGAGGCTGAGCGGCATGAGGGGAAACCTCGTGCGCGCCTCGATCGCGACGAAGACGGCGAGGAGGACGACCGCAGCTGCGAGAAGCCCGATCGTCCGAACCGTCGTCCAGCCGACGTCGTTCCCGTTCACGATCGCGTAGACGGCGATCATCAACGCGGCCGTCACCGTCACCGCGCCGGCGATGTCGAGACCCGACGAGGCGGTGCCTCGTTCCCCCGGCAGGAGCGAGGACGAGAGGAACATGACCGCGACGCCGATCGGCACGTTCACGAGGAAGATCCAGTGCCAGGAGAGCGTGTCGGTCAGCACGCCCCCGAGCACGACCCCCGCGGTGCCTCCGCCGGAGAGAACGAAGCCGAAGATGCCCATCGCCTTCGCGCGCTCGGCCGGCTCGCTGAAGAGGATCATGAGCAGCGAGAGCGCGACCGCGGACACGATGGCGCCCCCGATGCCCTGCGCCGCCCGCGCTGCGACGAGAAGGCCCTGCGAGACCGCGAGGCCGCACGCGAGCGAGGCGAGCGTGAACAGCGTGATCCCGATGATGAAGAGGCGGCGGTGGCCGTAGAGGTCTCCGAGGCGCCCGCCGAGCAGGAGGAAGCCCCCGAACGTGAGCAGGTAGGCGTTCACCACCCACGCGAGCGACGTCTGGGAAAACCCGAGGTCGTCCCGGATCGACGGGAGGGCGACGTTCACGATCGTCGTGTCGAGCACGATCATGAGGTCGCCCAGGCAGAGCACGAGCAGCGCGATCCAGCGCGCGCGCGAGGCGGCGGTGTCCGTTCCACCTGCGGGTTCCGATGCGGCGATCGTCGTATCCGTCATTCGTCAGAGCTCCCTTTCTCTCAGTCCTATCAGTCAAGACCGGATGGAGAACGAGAACTCATCGTCCCCGCGTGGCGATGTGGTTACGGACCGGTGAAGGAGATGAGAAGGTTCAGCTCGTTCCCTCCCTTCACGGTCTGTTCCTTGACCATCCCGTAGCCCTTCACGTAGAGCTTGTGGTCGAGCACCTCCGGCTCGAGCGGCGTCCACTCCTTCGTCAGCAGCGCCTCGTCCGAGCTCACCGCCGGGGTGCGCACCGAAGTCGCGAGGTCGAGAACCGCGAAGTGGTCTTCGGCGTGGCCCTCGAAGAACTCCTGCCGGAAGCTCTGACCGACCTGCGGATCCGCCGGCATGAAGATTCCGGCTTCGGCGCCGTCTCGACCGGCGACCCACGAGCCCTCGCGCGTCTTGACCTTCCCGCTCGGAGTGAGCTCCGCGGTCGCCTCGCCGTAATACCAGACGTTCCCGTCGGCGTCTTGGGCGTACCAGTCGGTCGTCCGCTCCTCTAGCTTCCCCTTCACGTAGAGGCGGTCGCTGACGGCCGTGCACGGGACGCCCTGGATCGTCTTCGTCGCTCCGGTGATGAAGACGACGTCGCGAGACGACTCCCCGTCCTTGACGCCCCGATACGTCCACTTCGTCCCGGGCAGGAGCGGGAACCACGGGTTGTCGACGCGGTCGACGAACTTCGTCTGACCCGCGCCGGCTGCCGTCGACGTGGGAGCCGTCGACTTGCTTCCGCCCGAGCCGCAGGCTCCGAGGAGGGCGGCCAGGGAGAGTAGTCCGAGCGCCTTCAGCTTCGTGTTCACGGTCATCCTCCGGGTTGTTTGGACCTGACCGTAGATGCCTCGGATGAAAGGTCGATGACGGGTTCATTGGCCGTTCATGGAGACCGATGCACACTTCGTTCATGCGTGTGCTCGTGGTCGAGGACGAGCCGAGGATGGCGAACGTGATCGGCCGCTCGTTGACGAAGGAAGGTCTCGCGGCAGACCTCGTCGCGCGCGGCGAGGAGGCGCTCTGGATGGCGCAGGCGACCGAGTACGACGCGATCCTCCTCGACGTCATGCTCCCGGACGTCTCGGGCTTCGAGCTTTGCCGCCGCCTTCGGGCGGGGGGCGTCTGGGCACCCGTCCTCATGCTCACGGCTCGAGATGCCGTCGAGGACCGCGTCGAGGGGCTCGACAGCGGAGCCGACGACTACCTCGTCAAGCCGTTCGCCGTCGCGGAGCTCCTCGCGCGCCTGCGCTCGCTCGCCCGGCGACCTGTCGCCGAGCGGCCGGCGCTGCTCGAGGTCGGCGACCTCGAGCTCGACCCGGCGACGCGGACGGTGCGGCGCGGCGAGACCGAGATCTCGCTCTCGACGAAGGAGTTCGCACTGCTCGAGACCTTCATGCGCCGCCCCGGCGAGGTGCTCTCGCGACTGCAGCTTCTCGAGCACGCCTGGGACTTCGCGTACGAGGCGCAGTCGAACGTCGTCGACGTCCACATCGGGCGGCTCCGCGAGAAGATCGACCGCCCGTTCGGCCGGCGCTCGCTCGAGACCGTGCGGGGCGCCGGCTACCGCCTCCGGACCGACGAGCACGCATGAGGGCGGTCTCGATCCGGCTGCGGGTCGCGCTCGCGTTCGCGCTCGCGATGGCGCTCGTGCTCGCGGCGTCGGGCGCCTTCCTCTACGAGCGCCTGGGCGCCGACCTCTCCCGCGCGCTCGACCAGGATCTGAGGCTCCGGGCGCAGGACCTGCGCGCGCTCGTCGCGGAGTCGCCGAGCAGCCTTGCCCAGGCGGGCGGAGGGCGGCTCGTCGAGCGGGGCGAGAGCTTCGCCGAGCTCCTGGGCTCGGACGGCCGGGTGATCGAGTCGACACCTCCGCTCGGGTCCGTCTCCCTGCTCTCCCGCGGGGAGCTCGCCGCTGCGAAGCGGGCTGCGACGTACACCGACCGTTCGGCCGTTCCCGGGCTCGACGAGCCGGCTCGCCTCCTCGCCGTCCCGCTCCGGAAGAACGGACGCCGTCTCGTGCTCGTCGTCGGCGCGACCCGCGAGAACCGAGCGGAGACGCTTCACGCTCTCGGTACCGAGCTCCTGATCGCGGGGCCGATCGCCCTGCTCCTCGCGACGCTCGCGGGCTACGCCCTCGCGGGCGCTGCGCTGCGGCCCGTCGACGCGATGCGCCGAGAGGCGGCCGCGATCTCTGCCGAGCGGCCCGGCGAGCGCCTGTCCGTCCCGCCGACCCGCGACGAGCTGGAGCGGCTGGGCGAGACGCTGAACGAGATGCTGGGGCGGCTCGAACGGGCGCTCGAGCGCGAGCGAGGGTTCGTCGCCGAGGCAGGTCACGAGCTCCGGACGCCGCTCGCCCTCTTGCGCGCCGAGCTCGATCTCGCGCTCCGGCACGCGGACAGCGAGGAGGAGCTCCGCGCGGCCGTCAGAGCGGCGAGCGAGGAGACCGACCGGCTGGCTCAGCTCGCGGACGGCCTCCTGCTCATGGCGAGCAGCGACGAGGGCGAGCTGAGGCTCCGGCGCGAGACGCTCTCGGCCTCGGATCTCCTCGCAAGCGTCCGCAACCGGTTTCTCTGGCGGAGCGAAGACGCCGAGCGCCGCCTCGAGCTCGAGGCGCCCGACGGCTTCCGGATCGTCGGCGACCGGCTGCGGCTGGAGCAGGCGCTGGGAAACCTCGTGGACAACGCGCTCCGCCACGGAGACGGAACCGTGCGCGTCAGCGCCCGCCCGGCGAACGGCGGCGCCGAGCTTCACGTGACCGACGAGGGGTCCGGCTTTCCGGAGGACTTCCTCGACCAGGCCTTCGACCGTTTCACGCGCGCGGACGGAAGCCGGGGCTCGGACGGCGCCGGCCTCGGCCTCGCGATCGTCGACGCGATCGCAACAGCCCACGGTGGTCGGGCCGAGGCGCGAAACGTCGCCCGCGGCGCAGACGTCTGGATCACGCTCCCGGACGCGGATTAAGGAAGAGCCATGTGCAGGCGCACGGCCGTCCCCTCGCGGAACGTCCGCACCTGGACGAGATCGCAGAGCTGGTTCGCGATCCAGAGCCCCCGCCCGCCGAGCGCGTCGGCGGCGGGCCGGCGGCGGTCGGCGAGCGGGTCGAGGATCCGACCCGCGTCGCGGACCTCGCAGACGACCCGGCCGTCTTCGGCCCAGAGCGAGACGGCCCCGTCCCCCCCGCCGTACTCGACGCTGTTGCTCGCGATCTCGTTCGTCGCGATCACGAGGTGGCCTCGGCGGCCTTCCGGCAACCCCGCCCGGCCGGACTCGGCGACGACGAAGTGGCGAACTGCCTCGAGCGTGTCTGCGCCAAAGCGAAGCGTGGGAGCGCCTGCAGGCGGCTCGGACAGCGGAGCTTCGAACGGCGCCGCGATCTCGCCGAGCCCGCGATAGAGCGGGCTCTCCTCGTGCACGTCGTCGCGCCCGACGACCGGGTGGCTTCGGAGCGCCTCCCCGATCACCTCCGGCGGAAGCGCCTCGGTGTCGTAGGGACAGACGAGCCAGAACGCGTTCGCGTCCGCGAAGGCGAGGTTCAAGAGCGACTCGTGCCGCTGGCATTCGACCAGCTCGTCGGCGCGCCGCTCGGGAAAGATGGGCTCCCCGACCCCGCGGACGCGGACGCCTGGCGCCGCGTTCGCGAGCACGAACTCCTCCCAGGCCGGGATGATCCTCGCCGGGTTGTGCCCGACGGCGGCCATGTCCGCGAAGCGAACCGACTCGGCGTCACGGCCGAGCGCCTCGCGGAGCAGGTCGATCTTCCGCGCTCCCACGACGACGAGCGTGGGCTCGCCCGCTTCGACGCCTTCCCGGATGAAGGGCGCCACGGTCGTGACGAAGCCCTCGTCGCCGGCGTAGAGAAGCGCCTCGTGCCGAAACGCGTCGTCCATCTCGAGCTGATGTTTCCCGGCCGTAAACCTCGGTTTCGCGCCTCCTCATCGCCACCGTGGCGGGCCCTCCACCGAACGTCGCGCGCGCGCCCCTTATCATCGCCAGGGCCGTGAGAGTGGATCTGACCCACGAAGCGGGCGGCGTTCCCGACGTCCTCGAAGCGCCTCCGCCCGCCCTTTCGGCCGACGAAGCGGCCGAGGTCGCCGAAGGCGTCTTCGGCCTCCGCGGCTCGCTTTCGCCCCTAGACGGCGAGCGCGACCAGAACTTCCGGCTGGACTCGGATGAAGGCTCGTTCGTCCTCGAGATCTCGAACACGGCGGAGGACCCTGCGGTCGTCGAGCTGCAGACCGCCGCCCTCGCGCACATCGCGGCGACCGACCCGACCCTCCCGGTGCCTCGGGTCCGGCCGACGCGGGAAGGTGAGCCCTTTGCCGCCGTGGACGGGCACCTCGTGCACGTCCTGACATACCTCGACGGCGAGATGCTCGAACCCGGCGCCCTCGGGGCCGACGGCCTGTTCGCCTTCGGCGAGCTGACCGGCAGGACGGCGCAGGCGCTCCAGGGCTTCTTCCGCGCCGCCGCCGGACGTGAGCTCCTGTGGGACGTGAAGCAGGCGGCGGCGGTTCGCCCGCTCGCCGGGCACATCGCCGACCCGGAACGAGCGGCGCTGGTCGCGCGGGCGCTGGACGGGTTCGCCGAGCGAGCGCTGCCGGTCCTCCCTTCACTCAGGGCGCAGGTCGTGCACGGGGACTTCACGCTGACGAACGTCGTCTTCGACGCCGGCCGAAACCCGTCCGGAATCATCGACTTCGGCGACGTCGTGCACACGCCGCTCGTCTGCGACCTCGCGGTCGCGCTCGCGTCCGTCCTGCGGGGCGGCGAGGAGATGTGGGCCACCGCGGCGCCCGTCCTCGCCGGGTACCAGGCGCGTGTCGTGCTCGAGGACCGCGAGCTCGACGTCCTGCCCGACCTCGTCGCCGCACGGCTCGCAGCCACGGTCGCCATCTCGGCGTGGCGGGTCGAGCGCTTTCCCGAGAACGCGGAGTACATCACGTCGCTCGACGAGGACAGCTGGCCCGTCCTCGAGCTCTTCGACGAGCTCGGGCCGGAGGCGGTCCGGACGCACTTCCGTGCGGCTGCAGCGCGCGGCCGCTTCCCGCAGGAGACGCCGCAACTCGTCGAGCGCAGGAAGAAGGCATTCGGCCCCGCTCACGCGCCGCTCTCCTACACGCGTCCCCTGCACTTCGTTCGCGGCGAAGGCGTGTGGATGGTCGCGGCGGACGGGACACGCTACCTCGACGCCTACAACAACGTCCCGGTCGTCGGCCACTCGCACCCGAGGGTCGCCGAGGCCGTCGCGGGCCAGGCCCGGCTGCTCAGCACGAACTCGCGCTACGCGCACGAGGCGGCGGTCGAGCTTGCGGAGCGGCTCGCCGCCACGCTGCCGGAAGGCGTCGACGTCTGCATGTTCGTGAACTCGGGGAGCGAGGCGAACGAGCTCGCCTGGCGGCTCGCGAGCGTCGTCGCGGGAGAGCGTGGTGCGATCGTCTCGAGCTGGGCCTATCACGGCGTCACCACCCTGACCGCCGACCTCTCGCCTTCCGACTGGCCCGCGGGCGAGCACCCGGCCTGGGTCGCCACGGTCGCAGCGCCAGAGGGATCGGTGGCGGACGCCGTCGCGCAGCTCGGATCGAGGGGCTACGGGCCTGCCGCGATGTTCCTGGACGCCGCCTGGACGAGCGACGGCATCTACACGGAGCCGGCCGACGCGCCGGCGCGCGCCGCAGAAGCCATCCGCGAGGCAGGTGGTCTGTTCGTTGCGGACGAGGTTCAGACCGGCTTCGGGCGCCTGGGGTCCGGCCTCTGGGGCTTCGAGCACGCGGGCGTCTCCCCGGACTTCGTGACGCTCGGCAAGCCGATGGGGAACGGCTTTCCCGTCGCGGCGGTCCTCGCGCGGACGGAGATCGCGGAAGCCTTCGCCGCACGCCGGGAACGAGTGTTCTCGACGTTCGGCGGCAACCCAGTCGCCGCGGCCGCGGCCCTCGCAGTCCTGGACGTGATCGAGGAGGAAGCGCTCGTCGAGCGGGCCGCCCGCGTGGGCGCCCTGCTCCACACAGGTCTCCGCGAGGTCGCGGAGCGCCACGGGGTCGTCACGGACGTGCGCGGGGCCGGGCTGCTCGCGGGAGTCGAGCTAGGCGGCGAGCCCGACCTCGGGCCGCGCGTCGCCGACGCCGTGCGCGACCGGGGCGTCCTCGTCTCGGTGACCGGGCCGAAGGGCAACGTGCTGAAGATCCGGCCTCCGCTCCCGTTCGGCGCCGAGCACGTCGAGCTCTTGCTCGAGGCGCTCGACTCGGCCCTCGGCGAGGTCGCGACAGCGCGGTGAAGATCCTCGTCGTCTTCGCACACCCGAAACGCGACTCGTTCACGGGACGCGTCCTCGACAGCTTCCTCGAGGGGCTCGCCGAAGCGGGCCACGAGGTCGAGCTCGCCGATCTCTATGCCGAGAACTTCCAGCCGCTCCTCGTGCCCGACGACTACGCCCAGTGGCACGACCGGCCGATGCCCGACGACGTCCTGCGCGAGCAGGCGCGCGTCGAGCGGTCGGACGGCATCGCGCTCGTCTTTCCGGTCTGGTGGTGGTCGATGCCCGCGATGCTCAAGGGATGGTTCGACCGCGTCTTCAGCGCGGGCTGGGCGTACTCCGAGGACTACGACCCGGAGGGAAGCCTCCTCCCGGGCCGGAAGTTCGTCCTGATCTGCCCGGCCGGAAGCTCGGAGCACCACTACCGCAAGTACGGCTACGACGAGGCGTTCAGGCGTCTGATCGAGGTCGGAACGCTGTCGTACTGCGGGGTCACGGACGCCGAGATCCACATCCTCTTCGAGGTCTACTGGGACGACGAGCTGACGGAGAGCTACATCCCACGCGCGCGGGAGATCGGCCGGACCGCCTTCGCCGGCGTCGGGACGCCCGTTAAGTCTTAGGGAGCGAGCTCGAGACGGCGTTCCCCGGCGGCCGCTTCGTCGCCACCGGCGAGCCGGCCGCTCTCCATCCGAAAGATGCGGTCGAAGGAGGGCGCGACGGCCTCGTTGTGCGTCGCCACGAGGCACGTGGTTCCGGCCTCGGCCGCGCGCCGGAGCGCGGCGAAGATCGCCCGCGTCGAGACGGCGTCCTGGTGGCCGCTCGGCTCGTCCGCGAGCAGGAGGCGTGGCCGAAGGGCGAGCGCCCGCGCGAGCGCGGTGCGCTGCTGCTGGCCCACGGAGGTCTCGGCCGGAAGCCGGTCGACCAGCTCGGCGAGGTGGAGCGAATCGATCAGGTAGTCAGTCCAGGACCGGAGCTCCTCGCGCCGGCCGGCGAGTCGCGAGGGGTACTCGATGTTCTCGCCGACCGAAAGCTCCTCCATGAGACCGAACTTCTGCGGAAGCATCGCGATCTCGGTCCAGGACGGCTCCGCGCTCGTTCCCGCCGGACGCTCGACCACACCCGCGTCGGGCGTCTCCCAGCCCGCGAGGACGTTCAGGAGCGTCGTCTTGCCCGAGCCCGAGCGGCCCATGAGACCGGCGACCTCGCCCGCGCGCACGCGCAGCGAGACGCCGTCCAACGCGTGAACGTCTTCCGACCCGCGCCGGTACGTCTTGCGCAGGTCTCTCACCGTGAGGAGCGGCTCCGCCCCGTCCCGCGCGAGCGGGCGGGCGGCCTCGACGCGTGCGCCGAGGGCCGTGCCGTGCTCGCGCACGCGTCCGTGCTCGAGCTCGAGCACGAAGTCGGCCATCGCGACGACATCGGGATCGTGTGTGGCCAACACGAAGGCGACGCCCTCGCCGACGAGCGTGCGGACGAGCGCGAGAAGGTCGTGTCCCGACATGCTGTCGAGCTCCGCGGTCGGCTCGTCCGCGACGACGAGTCCTGCGCCGGCGGCGAGAACCTGCGCGAACGCGACCCGCTGCTGCTCGCCGCCCGAGAGCGCGCTCGGGAGGTGGTCGCGCCGGTGCTCGACACCGAGTGCGCGGAGGAGCTCGAGCCCGCGGCTCTCATTGTCGTGCGCGGCGAGACGGAGGTGCTCCCTTACCGTCAGGTAGGGGACGAAGTTGTCGGAGGGACGCTGGAAGACGTAGCCGACGAGGCGGCGGCGCACCTCGCGCAATCCGCGCGGAGGCAGCGAGCCCAGCTCGACGCCCTGGATCTGAACGCTCCCGGCGCTCGGCGTGTCGAGCGCGGCGAGAAGCCGCAGCATCGTCGACTTCCCGCTGCCCGAGGCGCCGACGACGGCCGTGACGGCGCCTACGGGGAGAGACGCGTCGATGCCACGCAGCGCGTGCACGACACCCGTCCCGGTCGCGTACGTCTTCTCGAGCTCCCGGCACACGACCGCTGCGCCGTCAGGTCTCAAGGCGCATCACCTCAGCGACGTTCGTGCGCTCCGCGGAGCGGATCGCGAGCCAGGCGCCGACCAGGACGGCTCCGAGCAGCGCCCCGAGCGTGGCCGCGAGGAGCACGACCGGGGTGGAGAAGAGCGGAACCGGCGACAGGCTGGCGAGCGGCTCGATCCGCGTGAGCACGAGCCTCGCCGTCGCGAGCGAGATCACCGTCGCGAGCGCGAAGGCAGCGGCCAGCATCAGCCCGAGTTCGAGCGCGAGCGCGAGCGCCTGGGTCGGACGCGCCAGGCCCATCCGGCGCGACAGCGCATATGCGAGGGCACGGGAGCGCTGCCGCGCCTGCAGGTAGAGCAGCAGGCCGGCCACGGCGAGGAACCCGGCCGCGAATCCGAGCGCCTGCAGGAACGAGAACGTCCTCGTGAACGCCGTCACAGACGGGTCCCGGCGGGCCTCCTCGACCGTGAGTATCGGCTGCGGGTGCGCAGGCGACAGCGCGAGCGCGTGGGCCGCAGCCCGCGGGTTGCCCTTCACCCAGAGCTCGGTGAACGCGCTCACCTCGCGGAGCGGATTCGAGCCGCTGAGCTGCTCGAGCCGCCGGTCGAGGGCGCCGAAGTCGGCGACGACGAGCGGAAGGTCCCTGGACATCCCCGGGAACGCTCGAACCGTTCCGACGACGTCCACCGGGAGGTCGCCGCTGTCGAATTGCAGCGTCTGGCGTCCGTCCGTGCCGCCCCCGGCAGCGAGCAGGACCGGAAGCGGCCCGCGCTGGTCGTCGTGTAGTCGCGCCAGGAGCTGTCCGAATGACTCCTCGGCGTAGGCCGGCTCCCAGTACGCCACCGAGCGGAAGCTGCGCGGGCGAATGGCCAGGACGTCGACCAGGCGGGCCGAGTCCGAGAGGGCGGCGCCCTGATAGAGCCGCGTCACCTTCGTGGCCGGAAACGGGAAGTCCGCCGGAAGCGTGTTGTTCGGCGAGATCGTCCCCTGGACGTCGCTGCCGAGCAGCAGCACCGCCTTTGCCTCCACGGTGCGCGAATAGGAACTCACGACGGTCTGCGCGTAGACGAAGATCCCGAGCGCGAGCGCGCACGCGGTGACGAGCACGAGGGCGAGGCGCTGCGCTCCCGCAAGCCGGCGGACGGCGAGAAAGGCCGCCGGCGTTCGCGCGGCGCCCTCCCGCTGCGCTGCCCGGTAGAGCGGGATGCGCAAGGCCCTCGTCGCCAGGCCGGAGAGCCCGGCGAGCAGGAAGACCGGGAAGAGAAGGAGATAGACGCTCGGGCGCGCCACCCCGCCCGAGCCTCCGCCCACGAAGCCTCGCCCGGCGAGGAGCCGCTCGAGGAAGAAGGCCGCGAGCGCGAGGACGGGCGCCTCCCACGGGATCCGGCCGAGTCGCGAGCGCCGCGGGCTCGCCGCCGCTCCTTCCCGCACGAACAGCACCGCGGCGACGAGCCCGACCAGCGCGGCCGCGACCGGGACGCGCTCGAGCGCCGCGAGCGCCCCGTCGCGAACGGCATGGCCGTCGACCGGCCCCGGCCCGACGAGCGCGACGATCGCGCGGGACAACGCGATCCCGGCAGCGGTACCGAGCAGGAGAGGCAGGAGGGCCTCGGCGGCAGCTCGGGCGCCGTAGCCGGCCGGCGCGACGCCACGGGCGAAGAGGAGACGCGCCTCGATCCGCCGTCGCGCAAGCGCGAACGCGCCGGCGGCCGCCACCACCGCGAGCGCGACGAGCGAGCCCGTCGCCGAGAGGAGGTCGGCCGGGCCGCGAATCGCACCGATCGTGTCCTCCGCCTGTTGGAGGATCGTCGGCAGGAGCGATTCGTACGCCGGCGGGGCGCACCGCTCGCACGCGAAGTTCGACCCGAGCTCTGTCGCTGGATTCGAGATCTCCTGCCGGAGGCGCTCGAAGCGGCGGTTCAGCTCGCGGGCTTGCGGGACCGTGAGCCCGCGTCCGTCGAGCGGCGCCTCCCAGGTCAGCTCGAAGCGGGAGGCGAGGATCCTCCGCGCGATCGACCTGATCGAGCGCTCGCTCCCGAGCACGAACTCCGGCGGCGGCGGAGCGTCGGCGCTGTGCGGATAGATGTCCCCCCAGAGAAGCCGCCAGTAGGGGGTTTCACGCTCCTTCCAGAGCGCCCGGTAGACACCGTCGACGTGAACGGCGACCCGATGGGCTCGCCGGTCGAAGAACGAGTTCGTGAACGCCAGCGTCAAGTCGTCACCGGAACGTACGTGGAGCTCCGACGCAACGGAGTCGGCGATCCAGACCCCTTCCCCGCTCGAGCCCGCGACCTTGCGCACGTGCTCGAACGCCCCCGTGCGCGCGAGCAGCCTGACCTCCATCTCGCGACCGCGACCGGCGACGACCGTGCTTCCGAGAACCGTGCTCACGACCGGCCCGGTGTGCGGAAGGCGGCCCAGCGCCTCGCGCGCCGCGCGGTCGCGCGTCGCGAGCGGCGGCCCGCCGGTCGGCCCGAAGAAGCCGGCGAAGTTCGACTGTGAGAGCCTCATGCCCGCCCCGTAGACCGTCGCGTGCCCGAGATCGTCCCGGAGGGCCGACGACGCGGCGGACGAGATGAACATCGGGCTCGACGCGGCGGCCAGCGCGAGGAGAACCGCCGACACCGCCAGCGCGGCGAGTATTCCCGGGAAGCGGACGAGCGCGAGCGGCGCTTTGCGCCAGAGGGGGCTCATGGACAGTCTGACGTGGGGTCGTGACGGGGGGTTAGCCCACGTACACCCGCCGGCTCCCCGTGGTTCCCGTGTCTCTCCCAGCCAGGGACCGGCGTACGGAGAAAGAGGGCCCGTCTATTCTCATCCGCATGAACGCGGTCGCCATCGGCCGGCGCGCCGACGCGCGTCTCAGCGCGCTCTCGGCCCGCCGGGCGGCGACGCCGGCGCTCCTCGTGTTCCTCCTCGCCGTCTCGGTGCTGATCCGGACGCGCGTGATCGGGACCGGCTTCTGGATCGACGAGGGCCTGACCGTCGGAATCTCGTCGCATCCCTTCGTCGACATTCCGCACGTACTCCGCCAGGACGGCTCTCCACCGCTCTACTACCTGCTTCTCCACGGCTGGATGCGCTTATTCGGGCAGAGCGAGGTCGCGACGCACGAGCTCTCCCTCCTGTTCGCGCTGGCCTGCGTCCCGGCGGCCTTCTGGGCCACGCAGAGCCTCTTCGGCCGGCGGGCGGGCTGGATCGCGGCCACCCTGGCCGCGCTGAACCCGTTCCTGTCGGTCTACGCGCAGGAGACGCGTATGTACTCGCTCGACGGACTCCTCTCGATCCTCGCGACGAGCGCCTTCGTCCACGCGTTCATCCTGGGGCACCGGAGATATCTCGCGCCTTTCACGCTCTTCCTGACGCTCCTCCTGTACACGCACAACTGGGCGCTCCTCTTCGCGCTGGCGTCGATCGGGGCTCTTCTCTTCATCACGCGCGACGACTCCGACCGCGGCGGGCGCCTGCGCGACGCGGCGCTCGCGTACGGGGCGGCCGCCGTGCTCTACGCACCCTGGATCCCGACGCTCGTCTTCCAGATCCGCCATACGGGGGCGCCGTGGTCGTCGCCGCCCTCCCTGGCCGGCCTGCTTGCCGGCCCGGCGGCGCTCGCCTCGAGCGACGGCTCGGCAATGGCGCTCGTCCTCGCGGGCGGAAGCGGCATCGCCGCGATTTTCCGAAGGCGCGCTCCGGAACGCCGCGCCGTGCTCGCGATCGTCATCGTCGGCGCCGGCACGATCCTGCTCGCCTGGGTCGCGTCGGAGATCTCGCCTGCGTGGGCCAACCGTTATTTCGCCATCCTGATCGGGCCGCTCATCCTGCTCGCCGCCGTCGGCCTCGCGAACGGCGGCCGACTCGCGGCCGTCGCCCTCGTCCTGATCGCGCTGTTCTGGCTCGCCTACCACGTCTCGGACGACAAGAGCAACGTCAAGCAGGTGGCGAGGAAGGCAGCGCCGCTGCTCCGCCCCGGCGACCTCGTCGTCTCCACGCATCCCGAGCAGACGCCGACGCTTCACTACTACCTTCCCCCCGGCCTCTCCTACGCGACGTCGCTCGGGCCGGTGGTGGATCCTCGCGTCATGGACTGGCGCGACGCCGTCGACCGGCTCCGCACGGCGCGGCCGGAGCAGACGCTCGACTCGCTCCTCACAGGGCTTCCGCCGGGAGCTCGGCTGCTCTTCGTACGGCCGCTCATCACGGGAAACTGGGACGCGACCTGGACGCACCTCGTCAAGCGCCGCTCCCGCCAGTGGGCTCGCGTCGTGAAGCGCGACCCCCGCCTTCTCAGGCTCGCTATCGTGCGCGGACCGCGCGAGACGTTCAAAGGCGTCGTCGGAATCCTCTACCTCAAGGTCAGATCCGGGTGAACCAGTGCTCCGTGTAAGCGAGCGAGAACCAGGGAAGATTGAGGACGTGCCCGAAGGGCCTTCGAACACGCTGGTCCTGGGAGGCGGACCGGCCGGCCTGACCGCCGCGTACCTGCTGGCGAAGGCCGAGCACCCGGTGACCGTCTTCGAGGCGGACTTCCAGGTCGGCGGCCTTGCCAAGACGATCGAGCGCGACGGCTACCGCTTCGATCTGGGGGGCCATCGCTTCTTCACGAAGAGCGGCGAGGTCGAGCGGCTCTGGCACGAAGTCCTCGAGGACGAGTTCCTGCTGCGTCCTCGCCTGTCCCGCATCTTCTGGAACGGGAAGTTCCTCCACTACCCGCTGCGCGGGCCTGACGTGATCAAGAAGCTCGGTTTCGTCGAGCTCACCCGGGTGTCCGGGTCGTACCTCGCTGCGACGCTGAAGCCGAAAGGCAAGGAGGAGTCCTACGAGGAGTGGGTCTCGAACCGCTTCGGCCGCCGCCTCTTCGAGCTCTTCTTCCGGTCGTACACGGAGAAGGTGTGGGGCGTGCCGACGTCCGAGATCCGCGCGGAGTGGGCCGCCCAGCGGATCAAGGGGCTCTCGTTCCTGACCGCGGCGAAGTCCGCCTTCTTCGGGAACAACGGGAACAAGGTCAAGACGCTCATCAACGAGTTCCACTACCCGCGCTACGGCCCTGGCCAGATGTGGGAGTCGATGACGGACGCGATCACGGCGCTCGGCGGCGACGTACGGCTCGAGTGCCCGGTCGAGCGGATCATCGTCGACGGTCGCCGGGCAACGACCGTCGTTGCGGGCGGCGAGGCGCACCCCGCCGGCCACGTCATCTCGTCTCTTCCGCTCCGCGACGTCGTCGGGCTCACGGATCCGAGACCGCCCGAGGTCGTCATCGATGCTGCCCGCGGTCTCCGCTACCGGGACTTCCTGACCGTCGCGCTCGTCCTCGACGGCGAGGACCTCTTCCCGGACAACTGGATCTACATCCACGAGCCCTCCGTGCGCGTCGGCCGGATCCAGAACTACCGCTCGTGGAGCGAGTGGATGGTTCCCGACCCCTCGAAGGCATGCGTCGGCCTCGAGTACTTCTGCTTCGAGGGCGACGACCTCTGGACGATGTCCGACGACGAGCTCGTGGACCTCGGCGCGAGCGAGCTCGAGAAGCTCGGGCTGGCGCGGGCCGACCAGGTCGAGCGCGGCTACGCCATCCGCGTCCCGAAGGCCTACCCGATGTACGACGTCGACTACGGGGCCCGCGTCGGCACGATCCGTGGCTGGCTCGACGGCATCGCGAACTTCCAGCAGGTGGGCCGCAACGGGCTCCACCGCTACAACAACTCCGACCACTCGATGCTGACGGCGATCCGGGCCGTCGACAACCTGATCGCCGGCCGGGCGCACGACATCTGGGCGGTCAACGCCGAGAGCGTCTACCACGAGGAAGACGTCGAGGACGAGCACCCGTACATCGCCGCGCCTTTCACTCCGGCGATGCACGAGCCGTTCACGCCGGCGGACATTCGGGCCGCGCTCGCCCGCTCCCGGATCACCTAGTCCGCCGAAGACCTCAACTCGATTTCCTCCACCCACTTGGAGTGGTGCTTCCGCGCCCACTCCTCGTCGACCGACCCGAAGGTGATGCCGCTGAGCGCCTGCCTCGTCGCGGGATGAATCAGCGCGAGATAGAGGTGGCCGGCCAGCAGGACGACCGACACGTACATGAGCCCGTCGTGGACGAGGATCGTGCTCGCCCAGCGGAAGCGCGTGTCGCGCTCGCCGTACCAGAGGAGGAAGCCCGTGACCGCGAAGAGGACCGCGAACGCGGCCGTGAGCGCGGCGTTCAGCTTCTGCCCAGCGTTGAAGCGGCCTTGCGGCGCCCGCCCGCCGCGGAGCCAGCGCAGGTCGTCGGCGTCGAAGCCGTCGAGTTCTCCGAGCGTCCGGCTCAGCCCGCGGCGGTCGCCGACCAGGACGACCAGGAGAAGCGCTGCGGCCCATGCGAGCGCGGTGTCGATGTGGACTGCCTTGACGAGGCCGCGGCGGCTGACGAGCTCCGACAGCGCCGGCAGGTAGAGCACGAGGCCCGATCCGAGGAGGACGAAGAACGCAGCGGCGTGAATCCAGTGCACCGCCCGCTCCGTCCGGGAGAAGCGCTGGATCCTAGCCAAACCCGTTCGACCGTCCGACCCAGGCATCACGGTCGTAGCCGCGCTGCTCCCAGTACCCGTCGACCGCTTTCGGCAGGAGCTCGATCCGCTCGACCCACTTGACGTTCTTGTACCCGTACATCTCGGGGACCACGACGCGGACGGGAGCTCCGTGCGCCTGGGTCAGCGGGCGGCCGTCCATGCGATGGGCGAGCATGGCGTCGGCTAGGTACGCCTGCTCGAGCGAGAGCGTGTCGTCGTACGGATGCTCCGCCGAGACGAACCGCAGGGCGTGCGCCTCCCGCCGGGGACGCGCTGCGGCGAGCAGGTCCCGGAACCGCACCCCCTCCCAGCGAACGTCGCGAACGCTCCAGCCGGTGACGCAGTGGAAGTCTGATGTCTGCTTCGCTCGCGGCAGCGCGAGCAGGTCGTCGTACGAAAGCTCGAGGGGACGCTCGACGAGCCCGTCGACGCGCAGACGCCACGTCGTTCGGTCGAATTCGGGCATCGAGTCGCCGATCGTGTAGATGCGCCACCCGCTCGACGGAACGAGAGCCTCGAGCTGCGCGAGCCCCCCGCCCACATGGCGGCTCAGGCGGTCCGCCCAGGCCAGGGCCGAGACGCCGGCGACGACCACGCCGAGGAAGGCGCGGCGGCCGTAGCGGCGGACATCGGGGCGATCTTGCACCTCTGCGCGATTCACCGTACCTGGCGACTCGTCGGTCCCGGCGAGCCGCCGCGTCGGGCAAGCTTCCGGTTGTGCATGCGATCGTTCCGCTCGAAGCCGAGCCGCGAATGCGGCCATATCCGTTCAAGCTGACGCTGGACGGACCGCTCGGACGGGCGGTCGAAGACGCGCGGATCCTGATCGGCCGGACCGAGGGGCGCTTCGACGGCCCGATCGCCTTTTGCCACGGAGTCTCGCCAGACGGCGGCATCCTCTGCCGCGCCGGGACGTACGCCGAGGCGACCGTCGTCTTCCAGGAGCCGTCGCTCGCGTACCGGCTCGGCTTCGCCCTCGGCGTGCAGCTCTTCGTCGAGCGGCCCGAAGGGGTGACGCTGTTCCAGCTCCGCGGGCCCTCGATCGGCCGCGACCCGCTGCTCTGGACGGCGTCGGCATCGGGGGGTCTCGCTCCCGGCGAACGACCGCGCGAGGCGATCCTCGCGGATGCGGCGGAGGAGATGAGTCTCGGCGCGGACGATCTCCGCGACCTGTGCGCAGTCGCCGTCGTCGTGAACGACGACAGCGGGTCAGCACTCGTCGTCTACCGCGCCGAGCTGCGTGAAGGCGCCGAGCCCGCCCCCGACGCGGTCAAGGTCGCCGAGCTGCAGTGGGCGAGTTCGCCGGCGGGCATCGGGGCGCAGGTCTCGCCCGACACGCTCGCCTGCTGGACGGCGCTCGAGCGCTGGCGGACCCTCGAGCCTGCCGCCGCCGCTCAGTAGATCGCCGCGCCGGTCTCGAGGTCGAAGAAGTGCGCCTTGTCCGTCCGGACGGCGAGCTCGACCTCGTCGCCCGCGTGCACGCGCGCTCCGGCCTCGAAGCGGCCGACGAAGGCCGCTTTGTGCGCACCCTCCTCGGTCCGCAGAGCCTCCGCCATCGCGGCGTCGGCGTCGCCGGCGACTTCGAGCACCTCCTCCGTAACGACCGGCCTCCCGGCGACTTCGACGTGGACGAGCCGCTCCGAACCCAGCTCCTCCGTGAGGACGACGGTGCCGCGCAGGCGCGCAGACGAACCGTTCCGAGAAGCGTCGGCGACGTGCTCGGGCCGGATTCCGAGGCCGACCTCCCGGCCTTCGTAGCCCGCGAGCGCGGGCGCCGCGTCCTGCAACGGAAGCGCCTGCTGCTCCAAGCAGGCGACGAGACCGCCGTCGCGGCGTTCGAGGCGCGCCTGGACGAGGTTCATCGCCGGGCTCCCGATGAACGTCGCGACGAAGAGGTTCGCCGGGGAGTCGTAGAGCGCCTGCGGCTCGTCGGTCTGCTGGAGCTCGCCCTTTCGCAGGACGGCGACGCGGTCGCCCATCGTCATCGCCTCGATCTGGTCGTGCGTGACGTAGATCGTCGTCGCGGCGACCTCCCGCTGGATGCGGGCGATCTCCGCGCGCATCTGCACGCGGAGTCGGGCGTCGAGGTTCGAGAGGGGCTCGTCCATCAGGAAGGCGGCCGGATTCCGGACGATCGCCCGTCCCATCGCGACACGCTGCCGCTGACCGCCCGAGAGCTGGCGGGGCTTGCGGCGAAGCAGCTCCTCGAGGCCGAGCACGCGGGCGATCTCGTGCACGCGCCGATCGATCTCCGACCGCGGCACGCTCCGCATGCGGAGCCCGAACGCAATGTTGTCGAAGACCGACATGTGGGGGTACAGGGCGTAGCTCTGGAAGACCATCGCCACGTCGCGCTCGCGCGGCTCCAGCTCGTTGACGACGCGGTCGCCGATCGAGATCTCGCCTTCGCTGATCTCCTCGAGCCCGGCGACCATCCGGAGGGCGGTCGTCTTGCCGCAGCCGGACGGGCCGACGAAGACGACGAACTCGCCGTCCCGGACCTCGAGCGTGAAGTCGTGAACGGCCCTGGTGCCGTCGGGATAGACCTTCCCGACTCCGCTGAACGAGACCTCAGCCATGGATCGTCGCGCGGACGATCGTATCCAGCGCGCCGCCGGCCGGAAGCTCGGTCGCCTGACCGGCGGCGACCGCGTGCTCGAGGTTCAGCCGCGTCGTCCACGGCTCGAGGCCGAGCGCATACGAGCCTCTGAGCGGCATCGCGTCGGCTCCCCCGTACGGCTGCCAGGAGATCAGCCAGCGAAAGAGCGCGTGGTCGAACTCGAGCCGGAACGTCAGGCCCAGACGCTCGTTTTCGACGGCCGCCCAGCCGGCTTCGAGGTCGGTCAGGTAGACGTCGTCGTGCGTCCGGATCTCGGGGCCCGGGACGTGGGAGAGGTCGACCGTGCCGTGGGCGCGCAGCCGGGCATTGGGCCAGGGCTCGCTCTGGCCCGGGTCGAGGCGAGCGGTCTCCTCCCACAGATCCGGAATCGTCTCGATCGTGCGAACGGGAGCCCGGAAGCGGCAGCCGGCCTCGAGGAAAGGGGGCCCGACGACGCAGTGATGGCCCCAGACGAAGTGGCCACTCTGGTCGCCCTCGTTCGTGATCCGCTCGTCCAGGACGAGCGTCGATCCCTGCACGCTCATCGTGCGCTCGAGCCGGAACGGCGTCCGCTCGCAGCGGACCGAGCACGCGAGCGCGCCGTCGCGCTCCTCGACCTCCCACGGCAGCGTCGCCACCTCGCCGTGGAACGGGATCTCCTCGCCGCGATACGAGCCCGGGTCGCCGACGTTGGGAAAGAGCTCCTGCCAGCCGCCCTCGTAGTTCGCGAGGAACTCGAAGCCGCTCCAACCCTCCCGCGGCGGCGATCCGGGCGGCTGCAGCCCCCACGGCCCCTCGAAAAGCGGGTCGACCCCGCTCGCGAGATGGGTGAGCTCCACGATGTCGGCCCCCTTCTCGGGCAGGATCGTGACGCGGAGCTCGTCCCCCTCGAGCGTCAGGGCGCGCCAGCCGGCGAGAACGCCCTCCTCAATCGGCAGGGAGCGTCTCCAGGATGAACCAGTTCGCGGTCAGGCCGCAGTCGACGACGAGGTTCTGGCCCGTGATCGCAGAGGCGTCGTCGGAGGCGAGGAAGGCAAACGCGGCCGCGATCTCCTCGGTCTTCACGAGCCGCCGCATCGGCACGCGCTCGAAGCTCGTGAGCAGGTACTCCATGAGCTTCGGGCCGACGGCCCGCTCCGTCATGTCGGTATGCGTGAAGCCGGGGCTGACGCAGTTCGACCGGATGTCGTGACGGGCGAGCTCGAGCGCCATCGTGCGGTTCAGCCCGAGGAGCGCCGCCTTCGAAGCGTTGTAGCTCGCGAACGGGCCGTCGCCCGAGAGGGCGTCGATCGAGGCGTTGTGCAGGATGACGCCGCCGCCGCCTTCGGCCATCGCACGCGCGACCCGCTGGGCCATCAAGAAGCATCCCTTGAGGTTGACGTCGACGACCTCGTCCCACTTCTCTTCGTCCATCTCGAGGAACGGCGTCTCGTCGTCGATCCCCGCGTTGTTCACGAGGACGTCGATCCTGCCCCAGCGCTCGAGCGCGGCGTCGACGGCGCCCTGCACGTCCTCCGACCTCGAGACGTCGGCGCCGTGCGCGAACCCGCGACCGCAGAGCTCGATCGTCTCCTCGAGCGGCTCGAGCGTGCGGCCGATCGCCATCACGTCGGCGCCCTCCTGCGCGAAGCGGAGCGCGACCGCCCGGCCGATTCCACGGCCGGCGCCCGTGACGATCACGTTCTTGCCCTGGAAGCGGATCACGGCCACGGTTTACCCCTTCACGGCTCCCGCCGTGAGGCCGCGGATGAAAAAGCGCTGGCCGAAGAGGTAGAGGACGATCATCGGCGCTGTCGCGAGGAGCATCCCCGCCATCGTGACAGGGACGTTCAGCGTGAAGCGGTTCTGGAAGACCGTGACGCCGACCATGAGCGTACGCAGGCTGTCCTCCGGCAGGAAGACGAGCGCGATCAGGAGCTCGTTCCAGACCCACAGGGCGTTGACGACGACGAGCGTCACAAGCGCCGGCGCGGAGAGCGGTAAGACGATGGCGAGCAGCACGCGGAGGTTCGACGCGCCGTCGGTGAGGGCCGACTCGATCAGCTCGTGCGGGATGGAGCGGAAGAAGTTCGCGAGCAGGTAGACCGAGAACGGGAGCGTGAGGCCGGCATAGATCAGGATCACGCCGTGGTACGTCGAGACGAAGCCGATCTGCGTGAAGAAGATGAAGAGCGGGATCAGCATCACGACCGGCGGCACGACCATCAGCGCGACGTTGATCGAGAGGAAGAGATCGCGCCCGCGGAAGCTCATGCGCGCGATCGCGAAGGCGGCGAGCGCAGCGAATGCGGTCGAGAGGATCACCGCGCCGACGGTGAGGACGACGCTGTTGGTGAACCACGTCGCGAACGCGCCGCCGTGGACCGCCTCCCTGAAGTTCCCGAAGTCGAGCGGCCAGGGAAATCCATACGGGCTCGAGGCGTAGTCCCGCTCGTCCTTGAAAGCCGTCGAGATCATGAACCACACGGGATACAGGGCGAGCAGCGCCGCGAGGGCGAGCAGGATCTGGCGGACGGCGACGTACGATCTGATCATGCGCCGAGCCCCTCTTGCTCTCGCGCGCGCGCGCGAACCCACATGAGGATCGTGATCAGCACAGTCGTCACCCCGAGCAGGAGCACGGCCGCGGCGGAGGCCATCCCCGGCAGCGAGTTCACGAAGCCCTGACGGTAGATGTAGAGCTCGTAGACGATCGAGGACGTGCCCGGGCCGCCGGCGGTCAGCGTGTACACGTACGCGAAGATCCAGGCGAGCACCGTGATCGCGGCCACGACGACGTAGAACTCGATCGTTCCGCGGAGCTCGGGCAGGATCACGTACCGGAGCCGGTTCCACCAGCCGGCGCCGTCGATCCGTGCCGCCTCCAGCTGCTCCTCGGAAAGGCTCAGGAGGCGGGCGAGGAAGAGCACGATCCCGAAGCCGACCTCGCGCCAGACGATCACGATCATCACCGTCCAGAGGGCGAGCCGCTCGCTTCCGATCCAGTTCTGCGCGAGCCCGTCCAGGCGCAGCCCGCGCAGGATCGAGTTCAGCACGCCGTTCAGCTGGAAGATGTAGCTCGCGACGATGCCGACGACCGGCACGGCGAGGATGTACGGGAGGAAGAGGACGCTCCGGTAGATCCGCCAGCCGCGCATACGGTCGTAGAGCAAGACCGAGGCGAGAATCGAGATGACGAGCAGGATCGGCACGGCGAGCAGGAGGAGCGCCGAGTGCTTCACCGCTTCGCGGAAGGTCGGGTCCTCGAAGATCAGCCGGTAGTTGAGCGTGCCTACGCGCGGGCCTGTGGCGCCCCGGATCAGGCGCGTGGAGAAGTCGGCGACCTTGTAGATCGGGTAGGCGAAGACGAGCCCGAGCAGGCCGATCGCCGGGGCGACGTAGAGGTACGGAACCCAGGGACGGGTTCGAAGCACTGGCCGTCCTTCGCGAGCGCTACGCGGCGCTCAGGTCGTCACCCCACTTCTTGTAGTTCTCGACCATGTCGGGGTTCTGCTTCTTCCACGTCTCGGTGACGCCCTGGGCCAGATCGCCCGACTCGTCGCCGCTCATGTTCCCGGCCAGGATCTTCTGCGAGATCACGAACATCGCGTCGGTCCAGAACTTCGTCGGCATGAGGTCGGCGATGTAGGCGTTGTGGTCGCCGGCGACCCACGTCGCCTGGATGTCCTTGATGAGCGGGTCGTCGATGACGCTGCCGTCGAAGGTCGTGTTGGCCGGGATCTGCTGCGAGAGCGTCCACATCGCCTCCACGCGCTCGGGCGAGTGCATGAACTCGAGGAACTCCCCGGCCTGCTCGTGGTTCTCGCCCTTGTCCGGGATCCCGAAGCCCTGCGTATCCGTGATCGGCTTCCCGGCCATCGAGCCCTGGCCGAAGACCGGCATCACGAAGTAACCGACCTTGTCCGCGCCGAGCTGCTTCTGGCAGTTCGGGATGTCCGGCGTCGTGTCGAGACACATTGCCGCCTTCCCGGTCTGGTAGAGCTGGATGCCCTGGTAGAGCTGGAGCGAGTTGACGTCGTCGTTGATGTAGCCCGCCTGCTTCAGCTCCTCGAGCTTCTGCCAATGTTCGTGGTACTTGGGATCGCGCCAATCGAGGTTCCCGATGAACAGGTTGAGCGCGTCCGCGGGCGAGTCGAGGTTCTGCGTCAGCGCGTTGACCAGGTACCACTCGCCGAAGAACCCGTCCTTCACACCCGCGCCGATCGGCTGCGTGCCCTTCGACTTCAGCTTGTCGCACGCGTTCAGGAAGTCGTCCCACGTCTCGGGCGGGCTGTCCGCGTCGAGACCGGCCTGGTCGAAGAGGTCCTTGTTGTAGGCGAGGCCGAAGCCGACCGAGTAGAAGCCGACGCGATACTGCTTGCCCTGGTAGACGGAGAGCTGGGTCGCGCCCGAGTTCTCGAGCACGTCGCCGGAGACGAGGTCGTCGAGCGGCGCGACATACCCGAGCCAGACGTTCTCCATGTGGTAGATCCCGTTGAAGAGGAACTGCACGTCCGGTGGATGCCCGGCGGCCGCGGCGTTCGTGAACTGCGGGATCACGTTGTCCGTCGACATGAGCGTCGGCTTGATCGTGTTCTTCGTCTTCGAGTGGAACTTGGAGATCGTGTCGTTCATCCACTTCTGGATCCCGACGGCCTCCTGCTGACCCCACCACCACATCTTGAGCGTGGCCGGGCTGGCACCGCCGCCTCCCCCGCCTCCTCCTTCATCGCCTCCGCCGCCGCAGGCGGCGAGGAGCGGCGCGAGCCCTGTCGCGGCTGCCCCGCCGGCGCCGTAGCGCAAGAGATCACGACGACTGAGAGGCCGGGAAAGACGTTCCACGAGGCGTTCCTCCATCGCTAGTCGCTGACCACCGAGACACCCGACCCTATACGACGGCAACGGGCGGAGCGGTGTTAGCGTCCTTGGCGATGCGCGTCGTCATCACGGATCAGAACTTCGGCGACGACGCGGGCCTGGAGCGCGACCTCGTCGAGGCTGCCGGCGGCGAGCTCGTCGCCCTCGCGTGCCGCACGGAGGAGGACGTCGCGGCGGCGCTCGCCGAGTACGAGCCTGACGCGCTCCTCGTGCAGTTCGCGCCTGTGGGCGCCCGTGCGCTCGCGGCCGCGAACGGCCTGGCAGCGATCGTCCGGTACGGCGTGGGCGTGGACAACATCGACGTCGCGGCCGCGGAGGCAGCCGGCGTCGAGGTCAGCGCCGTCCCGGACTACTGTGTCGACGAGGTCGCCGACCACACGATCGCCCTCGTGCTCGCCGTCGAGCGCGGAGTCGTGACGCTGGCAAGCCAGACGCGCGCAGGGGGCTGGGACTACAGGGCCGCCGGAGCGGTGCGCCGCCTCCGCGGGCTCACGCTCGGTCTCGTGGGGTTCGGCCGGATCGCACGCGCGGTCGGCGAGCGCGGGCGTGCGCTCGGCATGGACGTCGTCGCGTACGACCCGGCCGTGCCCGGCGCCCAGGCAGAGACGCTCGACGACGTGCTGCGAGCGGCGGACGTCCTCTCGCTGCACATCCCGCTGACCGAGGCGACGCGCGGGCTCGTCGGACGCCGCGAGCTTGCGCTGCTTCCCGAGGGCGCGACCGTCGTGAACACGGCGCGCGGCGGGCTCGTCGACGAGGGCGCACTCGCCGAGGCCCTTGCCTCCGGCCGACTGCGCGGGGCGGGCCTCGACGTGTTGGGGCTCGAGCCTCCCGCCGAGGACCATCCGCTTCGAGCGGCGCCGAACGTGGTGCTCACGCCGCACGCCGCGTGGTTTTCAACCACGGCGATCGTCGAGCTGCGACGGAAGGCGGCCGAGAAGGCGATCGAGCTCGCGCGGCGATGAAGCTCCCCGGGAAGCGATGCCTCGTGACCGGCGGAGGCTCGGGGATCGGACGCGCGGTCGCGCGCCGGTTCGCCGAGGAGGGGGCGCTCGTCGTGGTCTCCGGGCGACGGGAGGACCGGCTCGAGGAGACCGCCGCGGGGGTGGACGCGATCTCCTGGCTCCGGGGAGATGTGTCCGATCCGGACGCCGCCCACGCCATGGTCGACGCGGTCGTCGAGCGCCACGGCGGCCTCGACGTGGTCTTCCACGCGGCCGGCGTCCTGCGCCGTGGCGAAATTCTGGAGGAGACGGCGCCCGAGACGTGGGGCCGGGACCTCGCCGTCAACCTGACCGGCGCGTACAACGTCTGCCGGGCGGCGATTCCGCATCTCCGCGCCTCGCGCGGCGTCATCGTCCTGATCGCAAGCCAGCTCGCGCATATCGCCGCTCCGGGCTATGCGACGTACGCAGCGTCGAAGACGGGCGTCCTCGGCCTCGTCCGCGCGCTCGCGCTCGATCTCGGCCCGGCGGGCGTGCGCGTGAACGCGCTCTCGCCCGGGGTCGTCGAGACCGACATGGCCTACATCGGTCGGGACTTCGCCGCGATGCGGGACGACGTCGCGGCCACGATCCCGCTTCGGCGCGTCGGCCGCCCCGAGGACATGGCCGGGCCCGCGGTGTTCCTCGCGTCCGAGGACTCGGCCTGGATGACGGGGCAGTCGCTCGTCGTCGACGGAGGCTTCACGGTTCAGTGAGCGAGATCGCGCCGCTCGTTCCGACGTTTCCGCTCCGCATGCGGAACACGGAGATCCTCACGGTCGTGTGGCGAACCGAGGCCGAGGGGATCGCCCGCTTCCTCCCGCCCGAGCTCGACGCTGTCGGCGAGCGCGCTCTCGTCCATCTCTACCGGATGCACGACGCCGACTGGTTCGGCTCGTACGGGGAATCGGCGGTGCAGATTCCGGTGCGCCACCCGGCGAGCGGGACCGAGGGCGCATACTCGCCGCTCCTCTTCGTCGAGTCCGACGGCGCGGTCGCGGCCGGCCGCGAGATCTACGGCCAGCCGAAGAAGGCGGGTGAGATTGAGCTGGCGCCCGACGGAGACCTCCTCGTCGGCCGGCTGCGTCGCAACGGGATCGACGTGCTCACCGCGACGATGCCTTACAAGCAGCAGACGGCGTCCGCGGCGGACCTCGACGCACTCGGGTTCCGCACGAACATCAACCTGAAGGTAATCCCGTCGGTCGAGGGCGGCGAGGCCCTTCGCGAGCTGACCGCGCGCGAGTTCGAGGACGTCGAGATCCACGAGGTCTGGCGCGGGCCCGGGACGGTCGAACTCCGGCCGAACGCCCAGGCGCCCGTGCACCTCCTTCCGGTGCTCGAGGTGGAAGCCGCCTTCCACTGGCGGACGTCCTTCACGCTCGCCTACGGCCGCCTCCTCGAGCGCCTGGGCCCGGTGCCAGGCACGTGAAACAACTTTGTGACGACGTCGATCGCGGAAATCGGCCGTTTGCAGGAGCCCCAGCGTCCGTCCGAGACACGGCCTGGTGCCAGGCACGGGTGACAAAACTGTGACGGCGGGAGGCCTGCTCGACGGGCGGCACGCGCTCGTGACCGGTGCCGCGAACGGTATCGGCAAGGCCACGGCCGAGCGGTTCAGCGCCGAGGGCGCCCGGGTCACCGGTGTCGACGTGGAGGATGGCGCCGATCTCCGTTTCGACCTGGCCGAGACGGACCGGCTCGGCGAGCTCGTCGAGACGGTCGAGCGCGAGCGCGGCCCGCTCGACGTCCTCTGCTCCGTCGCGGGCGTCTTCTCGCCGGCCTGGGCGACCGAGCTCACGCTCGCGGACTACCGCCGCGTCCTGGCCGTGAACCTCGACGCGCCGATCCTCCTCGCCGCGAACGCGGGCCGCGGCATGGCCGAGCGCGGCTACGGACGCATCCTCTCGGTCACGAGCATCCACGCCCGCTTCGGCGAGGAGCAGTCGCTCGCCTACGACGTGTCCAAGGCAGGGCTCGAAGGAGGGACGCGGACGCTGGCGATCGAGCTCGGCCCGAGCGGCGTGCTCGTGAACGCGATCGCTCCCGGTTTCGTCTCGACGCGCATGTCGGTCGTCGACGGGCAGAACGAGCTCGAGTCCGAGTGGTTCCGCTCCGTGTACCTCGAGCACCGCAAGCTGCCCCTGCGCCGTGCGGCCCAACCCGAGGAAATCGCCGCGCACGCGGCCTGGCTCTGCTCCGACCGGAACACGTACGTGACCGGGCAATCGCTCGCCGTGGACGGCGGACTCTCGGTGACGTTCTGATGCCGACGATTCACCACGCCGGTCTGACCGTCCGCGACCTCGACCGCTCCCTCGCCTTCTACCGCGATTCGCTCGGGATGGAGCCCATGATGGACGTCCAGCATCGCGTCGGCGGCTACTGGGGCGAGATCGTCGGCTACCCGGACGTCGACGTCCGCTTCGTCCACGTCGCCTTCCCGGGAGACGACCGGCGGCTCGAGCTGGTCGAGTTCCGGACGCCGGAGCCGCGCGGCGACGCGGGCGAGCCGCGCGACGTCGGCGTCACGCACGTCTGCCTTCTCGTCGACGACGTCGCGGCGCTCGCCGAGCGGCTCGAGCGCGCAGGCGGCACTTCCTACTCGGCGCCCGTGAAGGTGACCGAAGGCCCGAACGCCGGGGGGGTCGGGCTCTACCTGCGCGACCCCGACGGGATCACGGTCGAGCTCTTCCAGGCGCCCCGGTGAGGAAGCTCGCCGACAAGGTCTGCGTCGTCACCGGCGGCGTCCAGGGAATCGGCCGGGCGATCGTCGAGCAGTACGCCGCCGAGGGTGCCCGCATCGCCATCCCCGAGCTGAACGGCGATGCGGCCGACTCGTGCGCGCGCGAGCTACGCGACCGCGGGATCGACGCCCTGGGCGTCCAGTGCGACGTCTCGGACCGCCGCTCCGTGAACGACGCGGCCGAACGGATCGAGCGCGAGCTCGGGCCCGCCGACGTGCTCGTGAACAACGCAGGGATCGCGCTGATGGGACCGTCCCTCGACTTCCCCGAGGACGAGTGGCGCCGGTCGATCGACGTCATGCAGACGGGCGTCTTCTTCTGCTGCCAGGCGTTCGGCCGGCAGATGATCGAGGGAGGCGGGGGTGCGATCGTCAACATCGCCTCGATGAACGCGACCGTCGCCTTCCCGATGCGGCTCGCCTACAACGCGGCGAAGGCGGCCGTCGTCCAGATGACCGAAGTGCTCGCGATCGAATGGGCCGAGCACGGCATCCGGGTCAACGCGATCGGGCCCGGCGTGACGCGCACCGACCTTGTCGACAGGGCGATCAAGGACGGGTTCATCGACGTCGACGCGTACGTGAACCGGACGCCGATGAAGCGGCTCGGGAAGCCCGAGGAGATCGCGAAGGCGGCGCTCTTCCTCGCCTCCGAGGAGGACTCGAGCTTCGTCACCGGCCATTTTCTGGTGGTCGACGGCGGTTGGAGCGCCTTCGGCTATGTCACAGGCTGAACGGCCGGTGCTCCTCGTCGACGCCGAGAACGTTCGGCGCTCGACGTGGCCGAACATCGAGCGGGAGCGCCTCGTCGAGCTCGCCGAGGCGTGGGCCGAGCTCGAAGGCGTCGAGGCCGAGGTCGTCTGGGAAGGCTCGGAAAGTGCGGACGATCGCATCGCCGCGCGCGCCGAAGCGCTCGCCGCCGCGGGAGCTCCGTACTGGCTCGTTACCTCGGACCGAGAGCTCCGCGCGCGTGCGGGCGAGGGCGCGGAGCGCGTGCTCGGCGGGGGCTCCTTCGCGCGTGAGCTCGAAAGACCGCCGTGATCAGAGCTCGAGCTCGTGCCCCGATAGGACCTCGCAGCCGTCGTCCGTGACGACGACGACGCGCTCGAGACGCACGCCCCAGCCGTCGCCGTAGGACCCCGGCTCGAGAGCCACGACCATCCCCGGCTCGAGCACGCGGGCCGAGTTCGGGACGATGCGGGGCTCCTCGTGGTTCGTGACGCCGATCCCGTGACCGGTGTGGTGCGGGTAGCCCCCGACCGCCTCCCGAGCCGCCGCGTCGATCTCGCCCGCGACCGCGCCAGGGCGCACGAGGCCGACCGCGAGCTCGAGGGCCGCGAGGCATGCCTCGTGGGCGTCTCGCGCCTGCGCGGGCGGATCGCCCGACGCGACAGTGGCGCACGAGTCCGCCCAGTAGGCGCCGACGCGCGGCACGAGGTCGACGAGCAGGAGATCGTGCTCCTCCACCACGCGGTCGCCGGGCGGCCCGCCGACGTCCGCCGTGCGGACCCCGGTGACGAAGTCGGCGAGAACCGGGATCCTCGACCCCGCAGCCGTCTCCATCGCGCGCCGTGTCTCGGTCCACAGGTCGAGCTCGGTTCGCCCCGCCGCAAACGCGGAGCGAGCAGCGGCCTGTCCGGCATCGGCGACGCGGACGGCCGCTCGGATCTCGTCCACCTCGTCCGGATCCTTGACGGCTCGCGCGGCGCGGAGCCCGCCGGCTACGTCTTCGAGCTCGACTCCCGCGCGTACGAGCGCGCTTGCCACGCTTCCCGGGAGCGCGGCAAGCTCGACGGCCAGCTGCCGGGCCGCGGACACCGCCTCGAGCGCGAGGCGAGCCGACTCCGCCCGTCGGTCGACGTCCTCGACGGCGAACCCGGGAAACGCGCGAACCTCGACTCCCTCACGAGCCCCGTCCGCCTCGTCCTCGCTCGCGATCAGGACGACCGTTCCGTCAGGGTCGAGAACGCACAGCGGCGGTGCCGAGAACGGGCTCGGACCCGATTCGATCTCGGGCGCGAATCCCGTCAGCCAGGTGACCGTCGCAGGATCGGCCGCGAGAAGGGGCCGGTGGCCCGCAATCGCTCTTGCCCGCTCGTTTCTGGGCGGTTGCACCGGCGGCGAGCATACTCCCTCGGGGGATGCGGTCTCGCTCCTCGCGGTCGATGCTCAGGGTGGAGCCGCATCCGCAATGCCCCCTGAGAAAAACCGGCCAGGAAGCGAGACCGAGAAAGGCTTCGGCACTGGTCTCCGCGCCCAGCTCGAGCGCCGCAAGGACATCGTCCCGAACGGCACCCCAGCCGCGGACGAGCAGCTCGCCGCCGCGCGCGCCCTGGCGACCGCGGAGATCAACGGAAACGGGATCGACCTCGACGTCGATTCGATTCGCGTCGAGCTCGCAGCGTCTCTCGAGCGTGAGGAGGAGCTCCGGGCCGCGCTGTCCGAGCAGCTCGACTCCCGCGAGCGCGAGGTCGTCGTCGGGCACGAGCTGGCGGAACGCGCCCTCGAGCTGGACGCCCGCGCAGCCAAGATCGCGGCCGCGGAGGCCGACCTCGAGGAACGCGAGCGGCGCGTGCGCGAGGCCGAGCAGCAGGTCGGCGCCCAGCAGAAGGAGATTGCGGAGATCCAGGGGCGGATCGCCGCCGAGGAGGCGCGAAGCGCCGAGCGCGAACAGCAGGCGAAGGCCAAGCTCGCAGAGCTGAAGGAGGCCGACAAGGAGCGGGCGCGCGCGGCTCAGGAGCTCTCGAAGCAGGCCGCCGAGATCCAGGCCCGCGAGGGCAAGCTCGCCCGCCGCGAGGCCGACGTGACGAGCCGCGAGACCGAGCTGCGCGCGCGCTTCGACGCGCGCGAACGGGCGCTTGCCGAGCGCGAGGGCGCGGTCGCCGAGAAGGAGCGGCAGGTCGCCGCACGCGAGAGCTCGTTCTCGGAGCGCGAACGCGATCTGAAGCGCGAAGAGGCCCGGCTGGCGACGAAGGAAGAGGCGATCACCGAACGCGAGGTCGAGCTGCTGGCCGCCCAGGACCGGCTCAGGAACGACGCAGCCCGCCTCGAGCACGAGACGAGCGGACAGGGCAAGACCGCGAAGCAGATGGCCGGCCGGGTCGCGGATCTCGACGAGCGCGAGCTCGATCTCGCCGCCCGCGAGGCGGAGCTGGCGCGACGGGAGTCGGCGCTCAAGCGGGTGGAGCTCTCAGCGGACCGCGACGTGGAGCTGCGTGTGCGCGCCGAACGGCTCGAGCAGCGCGAGCGCGACCTCGCGGAGCGGGAGAACGAGCTCCAGAGCACCGAAGCGCTCACGGAGTCCGACAAGAAGCGGCTCGACCGGCGCGAGAGGCGTGTCGCCGAGCTCGAGGAGTCGATGCGCGAGCGCGTCCGCGAGCTCGACGAGCGGGAGGCCGAGGTCGAGGTGCGCGAGGCCCGCAGCGAGGCCGACGTCGAGATCCGCGAGGACAAGCTCGAGGCGAAGGAACGCGAGCTGACGGAACTCGAGGCGCGACTGAAGGCGAAGGAGGCCGAGCTCACCACGTACGTCGCCCAGGTGCAGGGGGCGCTCAAGCGGCGCGAAGACGCGTGGTGGAAGAAGATCACGGGCGACGAGGCCGCCGCCGAGGATCCGGCCGAAGCCTCGATCGAGGACTAGCGGGAGCTGATCTCGGCCTCGCCGCCGGCCCAGACGGACGCCGAGACGTACACGGCGGCGATGGCACCGTAGAGCGCGACGCTCGCAGGAGCGCTCGCGAACGCGACGAGCGCGGCACCGGCGTACATGAAGGGCCCGGGGACGTAGCTGCGCGTGATGCCACGCACCTCGCGCATGTCCGCGTCCGGGCGGAGCAGCCGAAGGCGGCCGTAGTGCCAGACGCCGTTGAAGAAGCACGCCGTGACGGTCAGCGCGATCCCGTAGGCGAGCGCCGCGTCGCGCTCGTGCAGGTGCTCGGCCACGAGCGCGGTCGGAAACGGCGCGAACGCGATGCACATCAGAAGGCCGAGGTTCAGGAAGAGGAAGGCGCGGTCGACGCGGTCGAAGTGCTCGAGGACGGCGTGGTGATTCACCCACATGATCCCGATGGTGGCGAATGAGAGGACATAGGCGAGGTACTGGGGCCACTGCGCGGCGAGCGCATGGCCGAGCCCCTCGTCACCGCCTTTCGGGACTTCGATCAGGAGCACGAGCAGCGTGACCGCGATCGCGAAGACGCCGTCCGCGAACGCTTCGAGGCGGGCCGTCGTCACGCCCCCAGGCTAGGCCGCCCATTTGACGGCAGGGTCGCCCGCTACCTAGAAGAGCTTGGCGAGGTTCAGGAAGGCCGGGCCGAGGACGACGAGGAACATCGCCGGGAAGATGAAGACCACGGTCGGGAAGAGCATCTTGATCGGCGCCTTCATGGCCCGCTCCTCGGCGGCCGCCTGGCGGCGGTTCCGGGTGTCCGCGGCCTGCACCCGCAGGATCCGGCCGAGGGAGATTCCGAGCTGGTCGGCCTGGATGATCGCGCGCGTGAAGGCCGCGAGCTCGGGCGTCGAGACGCGGTCGGCCATCTTCTTGAGGGCGTTCTCGCGCGTCTCGCCGATGCGCATCTCCCCGAGCGTGAGGGCGAACTCCTCGACGAGCGGTCCGCTCATGTGCTCCGTGAGCTTGGAGATCGCGCCGTCGAACCCCATTCCGGCCTCCACGCTCACCGCGAGCAGATCGAGCGCATCCGGCAGCTCGGAGCGGATCTGCTCCTTGCGGCTGCGCGCCTTCATGCCCACGTAGACGTCCGGGATGACGAAACCGATCGCTGCGAAGACCATCGCGAGGACGAGGGCCATTCCGCCCGTCTTCCCCGCGGCGCTCGCGAGCGTCGCGCCGAGCGGGATCGCCGCTCCCGCGAAGAGGCCCTTCGCGGCGAGGTAGGTCGTCGCCGAGACCTTGCGCCCGATGCCCGCCGCGAGCAGCTTCATGCTGACGGACTCGACGGTCGTCTTCGGGTTCACGCGCAGGACGAAGCGCGCGAGCGCGGTGGAGGCGGGCACGAGCGCGCGCTCCTTGAAGCTCTCCTGGGCGAGCGGGTTGACCGGCCGCCGCCGCGAGTCGCCGTAGTTCGCGGCGCGCTTGATCGAACCTTCGCGCTGGCGCGCGGGCAGGGTCGCGACCTCGCCGACGAGGAAGGCGGCGAACGCGAATCCCGCGACTCCGAGGATGAGCACTAGCAGCATCGCGACGGTCCTTTCGTTACGCCTTGAAGGAGACGATCTTCCTCAGGATCAGGGAGCCGATCGCCATCATCACGAGCATCCCGATCATGAGCTTGTGACCCGTGGACGAGTGGTACAGCGGGTCCATGTACTCGGCGTTGATCAGCGTCACGGTTCCGAGCACGAAGAAGGGGAGGCCGATCAGCACGTAGGCCGACATGCGGCCCATCGCCGTCAGGCCCTTGATCTTCCGCTGGAACTGCTGGCGCTGGCGCACGGTGTCCGCGACCATGTCGAAGAGGCTCGCGAGGCTGCCTCCGATCTGGCGCTGGATCGTGACGGCGCTGATGACGAAGTCGAAGTTCTTCGAGCCGACCCGACGGGTCATCTCGGCCAGCGCCTCGTCCATGGGGCGCCCGAGGCGGGTCTCCGTGAGGACGCGCTGGAACTCCTTGCTCGCCGGCTCCTGACCCTCGTCCACGACGGTCTGGATGCCCTGGCGGAAGCTGTGCCCGGCCTTGAGCGAGGCGGCCATCGTCACCAGGAGATCCGGCAGCTGGTTCTCGAAGAGCTTGATGCGCTTCCGCGCCTTGAAGGCGATGAACCCGTATGGAAGGAGGCCGCCGCCGAGGAAGCACACGACTGCGGCCACGGAGCCGCCCGCTGCGGCGCCGAGGAAGCCGAGGACCACGGCGCTGATCGCCATGATGTAGACGAACTCGACGGTGCGGAGCGGGATGTCCGCGCGCTCGAGCGTCCGCTGGAGCGCTTGCCACTGGCGCAGGTGCCCGAAGGCGCGCTCAGTGGCGCGAAACATCCCGGCCGCGAAGGCAAGGCGTTCCCGGTCGCCGCGACGCTGGGCCACGCGCTCCGTCGGGGCGACGTGCGGAGCGAGCCGGTTCCGGACCCACATGCCCTTCTTCGACGCGCCGAGGAAGGCGACCGCGAGCAGTACTGCGAGACCGGCGCCGAGCGCGATGAAGAGCGGCCCGCCGGGACTCGTGAGCACGCTGCGCGGCAGGCGCGGCTTCGGCGCGGGCGTCTCGACGAGCTGTCCGGGCACCTCGACCGGAGCAGTCACCGTCTCGCCGTCCGCTCGGACGTCGAGCCTGATGCGCTCGCCGGGGACGGCGGCGGTCGCGTACTGGAAGCGCCAGGTCCGTGTCAGCTCGGCTGCGATCGACGAGTAGATGTCCTGGAGAGCGGCGCTCGACGCGGCGCTGAAGTACGTCCCGCCCGTCTTGGCGGCGAGCTCCTTCAGCGGCGCCGGGTTGAAGCGCAGGCTCTGGATCGCGATCGGGTAGACGACAGCGCCGGCTGCGCGGGCCGCCGCGATCGCTTCCTCGAGCGTCGCCGAGCTTCGCGTCTCGTTTCCGTCCGTGACGAGGATGATCACGCGCGCGGGCAGCGGCTCACTCGAGAGGTCGCCCGCCGCGAGCACGACGGCGTCGTAGAGCTTCGTTCCGGCGACGGGATCGACCGCGAGCGTCCGGAGCGCGCCGTCGGCGTCGATCGTCGACGACGAGAACCCCGTCAGTGCGACCGCATGCGTCGCGAACGCGATTACCTGGATGCGGTCGGGGGCCGGCTTGGCGGCGATGAACGCGCGGGCCGCGGCCGACGCGTCGGCGAGCGGACGTCCGTGCATCGACTGCGAGCGGTCGATGAGAAGCGAGATCGATTTCGCTCGGCCAAGGTTCTCCATCACGAGGCCGGCCACGCGCCCGCCGTTCTCGGTGACGACGGGCGGCGCCGTCGTGGGCGTCGAGGTGACCACGGTCGCGTTCACGGTCCGCTCGGGCGTGACCGAGACGTTCTTGAGCTCGACGGCCGCAGCGGCGCCGGGGACGATCGTCAGCGCCGCACCGATGATGAGAATGCGGAGGCGAAGCCGGAGCATTCTCATCATGAAAACGAGCCGTAGCTGGCGGTCGCGAAGCTCGGCCGAGTCTGCTCCTCCTCGTGGAAGAAGTTCCCCGGCAGGGCAACCCCGTTCGCGGCGAGCTTCTCGAGGAAGTGGGGCTTGAGGCCCGTGCACGAGAGCGGGGAAAGCAGCTTCGTCACGCCGGCGGCGTGCTCCTCGTCCGGCGGCTTCGCCAGGAAGATCTCCTGCAGCGTGATCACGTCGGACTCCATGCGGAGGACCTCGGTGATGAAGCTCACGCGACGAGAGCCGTCCACGAGGCGCGTGATCTGCACGAGCAGGTCGAACGCGCTCGCGACCTGCTCCCGGATCGCTCGGAGCGGGAGGTCGACCCCGGCCGTGAGGACGAGCGTCTCGAGGCGGGAGAGAGCGTCGCGCGGCGAGTTCGCGTGAATCGTCGTCAGCGAGCCCTCGTGGCCCGTGTTCATCGCCTGGAGCATGTCGACCGTCTCGGCACCGCGGACCTCGCCGACGATGATCCGGTCGGGACGCATACGGAGGGCGTTCCGGACGAGCTCGCGGATCCGCACCTCGCCCTGGCCTTCGATGTTGGCCGGCCTGGACTCGAGCGTGATCACGTGGTCCTGCTGGAGCTGGAGCTCGGCGGCGTCCTCGATCGTGACGATGCGCTCGTTGCCGGGGACGAAGCCGGACATCGCGTTCAAGAGCGTCGTCTTACCGGTACCGGTACCGCCGGAGATGAGGATGTTGAGCTTCCCGCGCACGCAGGCGGCGAGGAAATGCGCCGCCTTCGGCGTGAGGGAGCCGAAGCTGATCAGGTCGTCCATCGTGTACGGATCGCGCGAGAACTTCCGGATCGTGAGCGTCGGGCCCTTGAGCGAGAGGGGCGGGATGATCGCGTTGACACGGCTTCCGTCGGGAAGGCGCGCGTCGACCATCGGCGAGGCCTCGTCGATCCGCCGTCCGACCTGCGAGACGATCTTGTCGATGATCCGGAGCAGGTGCGCGTTGTCGGCGAAGGAGGTCTTCGTCTTCTCGATCTTGCCGTTCCGCTCGATGTAGATCCGGTTGTGTGCGTTGACCATGATCTCGGTCACGCCGTCGTCCCGGAGCAGCGGCTCGAGCGGGCCGTACCCGAGGATGTCGTCCGCGATCTCCCGCGTGAGCTGCCGGCGCTCGTCCCGGGTCAGGGGCGTGCGGTCGAGCGCGAGCTGCTCGGTGACCGCCCGCATGACCTGCTCGTTCAGGTCTGCGGTCGTCTCGGTCGCGTAGAGCTGGGGCCCGAGCTTCGCGATGCACGCGTGATGGACACGCGTCTTCAGCTCGGCGTACGGGTCGCTCGGACGCTTCTCGGTCGGCGCTTCCTTCTGCGCGACGGGGGCGAGCGCGTCGGTCTCGACGACCGCCGCACCGTTTCCGCTCCCGCCGTGGATCCGGTCGTGGAGGCCCATGCTGCTACCTCCGGGCGAAGAGGCCGCGCTTGCGCCGCTTGGCCGCCTCGACGGGGAGCAGGTTCTTGGCCATCGCACGCACGGCGCGCGAGAATTCGGACTTCGAGTCGCCGAGAACGGCCGGGTTGCCCCGGTTCACGGCGAGGGGGACGGCCCGGTCGGACGGCACCTCGAAGCTGACCTTGATGTCGAGCGCGCCCTCGACCTCGTTCCGCTTCATCCCGACCTTCGTGTTCGCCCGGTTCAGGACAACCTTGATCCGCTCGGCCGGGAACGACAGGAGGTCGAGCGTCTGCAGCGACAGCCGGACGTTCTTGAGCGTCGGCACGTCGAGCCCGCACACGAGCAGGAGCTCGTCGGTCCGGTCGAGCGTCGCGAGCATGGGCCCGTGGAAGAAGGGCGAGGTGTCGACCAGGATCGCGTCGTACGACTCGCGGGCGACGTCGAGGAGCTGCGCGAGCTTCGCCTCCGTCACGAGCTCGGCGTCCTCCGGGCGCAGAGGCGCGGGGAGGATGTCGAGTCCGGACGGATGCCTCGTCGTGTAGCCGGCGAGCTTCTCGGAGTCGAGCTCACCCGGGGCGACCACGAGGTCGTAGATCGTCTTCTCGGGCTCGAGGCCGAGCATGATCGCCGCGTCCCCGAACTGGAGGTCCAGGTCGAGAAGGAGCGTCCGCTTACCCTCGAACTTCGCGAGGGCAGCCGAGAGGTTCGTCGACATCACGGTCTTGCCGGTCCCGCCCTTGGGCGAGAAGACGGTGACGATGCGGCCGCGCCGGCCGCCGCCGCCGCCGGTCCCCGACCCCGCGCGCCGGCCCGAGTGGCTGGCCTTGCGGAGGGCGAACACGACGTTCTCGGTCATCTGCGGGAGCAGGAGGACGTCCGCGACGTCGGCCTCGAGCGCTTCCTCGAGGAGGGCCGACGCCTCACCCGAGGCGAGCAGGATGATCGGCGAGCCCGTGTGCTCGCGGATCGCGGCGATCTCCTCGCCGGGGAGGGACGACTCCCGTGTCCCGTGCAGGACGACGTTCAGGTGGCCGCCCGTCAGCGTGGACGCCGCCTCGGTGACGGAGGCGTTCCAGCCGACGAAGTCGACCTCTAGGTGACGCTCGAGTGCGTCCTTCAGCTCCGGGAGCCCCTCGCAGGACCCCGTCATGAAGACGCGCACCTTCTCGCGCGTCGCGACGTTGGTATCGACTGTCATCGGTTCCTATCTCCCCGTGATGAGCTGGTGGATCTGGCGGCCAGAGAGTCCGTCGGCGAGCATGGAGCCGGTCGTCTCGACCGATTCCGGACTGTCGGCAGCGTCGGTCGTCGGCCGGAGCTGAAGCGTCCAGTCGCCGTATTTCTGGGCGAAGAAGAGCTTCTGGGCCTGCGCGTCGGTGAGCGCGAGCAGGACCGACTGCTGCTCGTTCGGGTTGGTGAGCTTGCTCTGGGCGGCGTTGCTCGCCGGGCCGCGCAGGACGAGGATGTCGCGCAGCGCCACGCGGCTCGCGCTGAAGTCCTCGCCGGCGCCGCCGGCGTCGCCGCTCTTCAGGTTGATCAGCTTGTACTTGATCCCGACGACCACGTCGACGTGGTCACCGGCCTTCAGCGTCCCCTGGAGGAGCTGCGAGGACGTGCCCGGAAGCTGGAAGGCCCGGAGATTGCCCGAGAGCTGGGAACGGACGCCCTTCTCCGAGTCGGCCCGGAAGAGCTGCGTGGTCGCCTGCTCGCCCGCGTAGACCGTCTGGGAGGCGACGAGGTTCTTGAGCTGCGCGTCGTTCGCGATCCAGCCGGGAGCGAGGTTGCGCCGCTCCACCTGCCGCTTCTCGAGCAGCTGCTGGCTGAGCGCCTCCGCGCCGGACATGCCGGCGGGGATGTTCTCGGCTGCGACGTAGACGCCGACCTGCTCCTCGCCGTTCTGCACCGTCCGCTTGTAGTCGGTGATGTAGAGGAGGACGAGAAGAACCGCGATCAGCGCGAGCGCCACGGCGATTCCGATGTTCCGAAGCCTGTAGGTCATTGCACCTGTCTTTCTCGGTTCGAGGGAAGGAGTTCGTTAGTCCACGAGTTGGACGGTGTACGAGCCGAAGTTCTGCTGGTTGGCCTTTCCGCCCTGGATCCCGGTCCAGATGATCCGCTTGAACGACCCGATGACCTTTCCGCTCGAGCCGTTCGCCTGGAAGCTCGTCGGGACGAATCCGACCCAGCCGATGATGTCGTACTGCGCGTTCGACCCCGGGCCCGTGATCGTCTTGTAGACGGGGAACAGGACCTCGGTGTTCAGCCGGAGGTTCAAAGCGTCCTTGAACTGGCTGTTGTTGAAGTTCGACGAGGGAGCGGCGTAGTACTTTCCGAGGTCCATGTAGTTCTGGAAGCCGCTCTGCATCCAGCTCGCGAGCACGTTCGCGCCGATGTTCCCGTTCGGATCGTTCTGGTTCAGGTTGATGAGGCCGAACGAGCCGGGAGCCGACCCGCCGCCGGAAGGCCCGAGGTCGAGCAGGTCGATCGCCGTCGTCCCCGTGCACGGCGGGGGCGTGCACTGAAGCATCGGGTGCTTGTAGTTCACCGTGATCGGCGCGACGTACTTCGCCTGGCTCATCGTCCCGGTGCGCGCCTTTGCCGACGCGTGGACGGTGACGGAGCCGATCCCGAGGATCTGCGAGAAGAATCCGGGAGCGGGCTTGGTGCCGGACACCTTGATCGTGTCGTTCGGCAGGTACGTCGTCGAGAAGCTGATGTTCCCGCCCGTAACGCCGCCGCCGTTCTTGCCGGCATACTGGAGCGCGAGCGAGCTCGCTCCTGCGGTGTCGTCGGGAAGCGCCTGGGCACCCGCGAGCGCCGCGGCGTCCACGGTCGCCTGGAGCTTTCGCTTCTCGTGGAACCAGGCGCCGACGTCGAGCACGGCCGCCGCCATGCCGAGCAGGACGGTGAGGAAGAGGATGGTCAGGACCGTCGCCTGACCTCGGTTGCGGCTGAGAGCCGTCATTCGACACGCTCCGTTGTCGAGCTGCTCAGGTCGCCGCTCTTGACCACCATCCCGAGCAGGCTGATGGAGTAGGGATAGGTCGCCTTCACGGTCACGTCGGCTCCCGGCTGCCAGGAGGACGTAACCGTGATGGACAGTTTCGACTGGTTCAGGTCGCCCGCCGCGCCCTTGACCGCGGACGACGCCATCCCGGCGGGATTCCCCGCCTGCCGCGACACGGCCGCCTTGCGGGCGCCGGCGCGCACGGCGTCGGTGAGCGTGAGGTACTGGTTGAAGACGATCCCGAACTGGATCACTCCGAAGAGGAGGAGGGCCAGTACCGGCAAGACGAGGGTGAACTCCGCCATCGTCTGGCCTTGCTCGTTTTTCTTCGAAATTTTTCGGAACATCTGCGGCGGGAAAGCGGCTTGGAGAAGATCCTTTGTCCTGACAGTGCGCGAGCGGGCCCTCGCGAGGAAGGGCCCGCCGCATTGCGTACAGATCGGCTTAGAGGAAACCGACGACGCTGTTGATCGCGTCGCTGATGGCGCCGGAGAGGACGCCCAGAGCGATGACGACACCCAACGTGATGACAGCGAGAACCACGCCGTACTCGGCCATGGTCTGCCCGTCCTCACGCTTGCGCAGCTCGGCGACGAGCGCGTTCAGGTAGGAGAAGAACGACATTCGATTCACCTCCCTTCCTCTACTCGCGCGCGCCACGCGGCGCGCTGACCCTCGCGAAGAATCTGTCGCGGAACGGCAAGGTCATTGCGACAGGCAAGCCACTCGAAACGGCGGGCGAATATGGTCACGACGTGCTTTCTTGTCCTTCCGGATTCATCGACGTGGCCGCATCGCCGCGTGGCCTAACTGCGACGATCATCGCCGTGTAGGCCCTTTCGGCAAATCCCCCCTAAGGGCTATTCGACCGTGAGTTCCTCCGGACGGGGGATGAATGAAGGGGGCTGCCCCTCGATAGTCCGTTGAGTCCGTTGCGGCACGGGCGAGACCTGTTCCGCGCCGAATCTTCGTGTCGGCGCCTAACCGAAATTGGAGCTCGAGAAATGCCACAACGGAAACTCTCCTCGCGGCGGTTTCTGACTCGCCTCGCACTGTTTTCCTTCGCGTCGTACGCGCTCGTCGCGATGGGACGCAGGTCCGACGCGCCTCGCGCGGAGGACGCGGATTGGGAGCCCACGGGCGAGCTGAACGCCGAACGGTTCGAATCGACCAGGCCGAAGCGGACGGTCCACCTCGCCGAGACGAACGAGTGGGCCGACTGGGACGTCGAGGTCGAGAAGGCGCCGAAGCCGAAGCGCCGGCTCGCCACGACGCTCGCGTTCGTCACCCTGTTCTTCGCGGGCGCATCGCTGACCGCGATCGCCGGCGACGAAGCCGCACAGCTCGCGAGCGGCGATTCCGCGACGACCGAGACCGCGACGACCGACACGACCGTGGACGAGAGCGTCTCCTCGGACGACGAGGCGACGGCAGGCGACTCGAGCTCCGATAGCTCGGGCGAAGACGTCTCCGGCGATCTTTCCGGCTCCGGCTCGGACGACTCCGGCTCCGGCTCGGACACCGGATCCGACGACGTCTCGGTCGGTGACGACTCCGGCTCCGAGGCCGGCGAGGGCTCGGGCGCCGGCGCGGACGAGGCCGGCGATTCAGCCGGCGAGGGCTCGTCGGCAGACGATGACACCGGCTCCGGCGCGGGCGGCTCGAGCGACCAAGGCGGGAACGCCGACGGCGGCAACGCCGGCTCGGGCGGCTCGGGCTCCGGCTCGGCGGGCGGCGGCAACCAGGTCGACTCGGGCAGCGTGGGCGAAACCGACGCCGCGTCGAGCGACGCTCCAGCCCTCCTCCCGGAGGACGTGAACGACTCCACGCGCCCGACCGATCCGGAGGCAAGCGATCTCGGCCTGCTCGCAACCGTCTGGCTCCACCGCACGCTTCCGGACCCGACTCCGCCGGCCAAGCGGCTGGCGCCAGCGTTCGCACGTCAGCTCGCCGCTGAGGCGCACCGCTCGCAGCTCGACTGGGCGCTCCTGCTCGGCGTTCTCCGGGCGCAGGGCCACGACGGCCGCGTCCCGGCCACGGCCCAGGACCTCCACCTGCTCGCTCGCCAGCTGGCGAGGTTCGGGGCGGGCCGCGACGAGTGGGCGGCTGTGCTCGCCTTCTCCGGCCGGACGTCCTTCGCCGACGAGGCGCAGGCACTCGCCCGCTACGACCGCGCGGCGGGCCTGCGTGCCCTCGTGACGGGTCTCGAGGCCGCCAAGCCGGCGCTCGAGCGGCGGGTGCTGACGGACCCGAAGCTCGTCGTCTACCCCGGTGGACGCAGTGACATTCAGAACGGCCGGGTCGACGTCCGCGTGCTCTTGATGCTCGAGTACCTCGCGCAGTCGTACGACGAGGTCACCGTTTCGTGCCTCATCACCGGGCACGGGCTCTACGCGCGACCGGGTGTCGTCTCGGCGCACGTGTACGGTCAGGCGGCGGACATCGCAGCCCTCAACAACACCCCGATCGCCGGCCATCAGGAAGAGGGCGGGCTCACCGAGCACGCCGTGCGCGACCTCCTGTTCCTGCCGGCCGAGCTGCAGCCGCAGCAGGTGATCTCGCTCATCGGTCTGGGCGGGCCGTCGTTCCCGCTCGCCAACCACTACGACCACATCCACATCGGCTACTGACCAGTGGCCCGCCCGGCGACGCCAGCCCAGCCCCTGAGCGGAGCCGCGCCACCGGACTGACCACTAAATGAGCAAGACGGTCCGTCTCGAGAAGCCGGACGGGCAGGTAGTCTGCGAACGGTGTCTCCTCGCGGAGACACCGTTCGCGCGTATGCGAGGCCTGCTCGGCCGCCGCTCGCTCGGCTCGGAGGAGGGAATCCTCTTGCGCCCCGCCGCGTCGATCCACACCTGGTTCATGCGCTTCCCGATCGACGCCGTGTTCGTCGACCGGGAGCTGGCAGTGGTCGACGTCGCCGCGAGCGTCAAACCGTGGCGCACGCGGGCGCGACGGGGCGCGCATGCGGTCGTCGAGCTCGCGGCCGGCGAGGCCGAGCGCCGGCGGCTCCGGCCCGGCGACCGTCTCGTCGCGGCGAGCTAACCCCCCGGACCGCGCAAAGGCCAAGCAACGGATCGTTGCTTGGCCTGATGGTGCGCTGTTACGAGCTCGTTCTAGACGTACCGGGTGACGATGCGCCGGCGGAGCTCAGCTTCGGGGAAGTTCCGGAGCTTTCTCCTGATCTGTGCCGCAGACATGGAGAGTCCCTTTCGTTGACCGCAGGAAGAACTGCTCTTAACTTCGCCCGTCGGCGGCGCGTTCGCGATCGCCCGAACGAGGGACAAGCAGACGGAGCGCTCGCGGGCGGACGGAGAATTCGAGCGGCGGCTCCAGCACGATCGGCTCTCCATCGAGCGCGGCATGGAGCCGGCGCCTGTCCGCGTCGACGCGAAACGACGCGCTCGTCCAGTCCGACCACGAGTGCGCTTCCTCCATCCGTCGCACGACGGCGCGGGCGAGGAGGCCGAGCAGTCGCCTGCGGGTCGTCGCCTCGATGACGGCGGCATGGAGGCAGCCTCCGTCGAGCGTGTCCCGCTGCCCGAAGTCTCCGAGCGAGTCGAGGCTGTAGTCGTTGTTCCCGACCAGGAGGACGAGCACGCTCCCCCGTTCGCGGCGACCGTCGACCTCGAAGGAGACTGCGAGAGGATCGCGCGACCGCCCGAGCGCCGTCCCGAGCATCCGGACGAACGCGAGCGCGCGGTTCTTCGTCTTCCGCTCCTCGTCGTGGACGAAGCTCCCGTAGATGCCGAGCGAGACGTTGTTCAGGAAGATGCGGTCGCAGACGACGCCGACGTCGACACGCCGCTCCTCTCCCTCGAACGCGCGCAGCGCGGCGAGCGGGTCGCGGACGTCGATGCCTGCGTCCCGCGCGAAGTGATTCCGCGTACCGAACGGGATGACCACGAACGGACGATCGTGGTCGATCGCGGCGGCCGCAACGCCGGCGAGCGTCCCGTCGCCGCCGGCGACGCCGAGAGCAGCGGCTCCCGCCTCGACAGCCTCGTGCGCGAGCGCCGCGGCATCGTCGCCCGGTCCGAGCAGCCGGGCTTCGACGCCGAGGTTGCGTGCCTCCTCCGCGAGCTCCTCCGGGCTCGGCCTGGCAGTCCCCGAGCTCGGGTTGACGAGGAGCAACGCCTTCGAGGCGGGGTGGTTAGACAGCGCCTTCGATCGCGTGGAGGGTCCACGCCGGGCCGATCCGAAGCAGGTGGCCGTCCGGATCGGTGAGGTCGTAGACCTCCGTGCCGAAGCGCGTTCGCGTCAGGCGGCCGCCCTCGATCCCGCGGGCGTGAATTCGCTCGACCTCGTCCTCGACGGCGTCGGAGGCCAGCTCGAGCCGGACGCTACCGCCGGTCTCGCGGCCCCGCTCCGGATCCCAGGTGAGGACGAGGAACGTCTGCCCCTCGAGCACGAAGAAGGCGCTGAGGGCGTTCGGCCCCTCGTCGTACGCGGCCTGCGGTCCGTAGCCGAGCAGCCGCGAGTAGAAGTCGATCGCCAGGTCGAGATCCGTGACGTAGAGGTGAACGGCCGTGACGAGGCTCATGAGGACGAGCGCCGGCGCGAGCGCGTGCTCTGAGCAGGCCGAGGCGGGGGCGCCTTGCGCTTCTCGCGCTCCTTCTTCTTCCGCTGACGGTCGTTTCTCCAGCGTCTGATCGCCCTCGATCCGCGCCCCATGGGACGCGACTCTATAGCGTCGTCGGGGATGGGCCTCGATCCAGGGCGCACGGTTGCTGAGCTGCGGGAGCTCCACGAGCTGACGGGCGACGAGCGGGGCGCGCAGCGGGTGTGCTGGACCAAGACGTGGGCGCGAGCCCGGGAATGGTTCCGGAGCAAGCTCGACGAGCTTCCCGTCGAGGTCCAAACCGACGAGGCGGGAAACCTCTGGGCGACCCTTCCGGGCAGGGCGGATGAAACGCTCGTTCTCGGCGGGCACCTCGACTCGGTTCCGAACGGAGGCTGGCTCGACGGGGCTCTCGACGCGCTCGCCGCGCTCGAGGTGGTGCGGCGCCTGGCGCAGGAACCACCTCCCCCGCTCGCCGTGCGGCTCGTGGACTGGGCGGACGAGGAAGGCGCTCGCTTCGGACGTAGCCTGTTCGGCTCGAGTGCCGCGGCCGGGACGCTCGAACCGGACGCGGTTCGCCACCTCGTGGACTCCGACGGCGTCTCGCTTCCCGAGGCGCTCGCCGGGCACGGCGTCGACCTCGACCGGGCAACGACAGCCCGCGGGCAGCTCGCCGGGGTCGCCGGATACCTCGAGCTGCACATCGAGCAGGGGCCCGTCCTCGAGAGCCTCGGACTGCCGCTCGGCGCCGTCGTAGGGTGCTTCGGGCTCGAACGGCACGTCGTGACCTTCCGCGGCCAGTCGGCCCACGCCGGCTCGACCCCGTTCGGAGCACGCCGAGACGCGTTCGCGGCGGCGGCCCGCCTCGCGCTCGAGACGAGGGAGATCGCCCGGCGGCACGACGGGCTCGCGACGACCGGATCCCTACGACTCGAGCCCGGGATCCCGACCGCGGTCGCCGGTCTCTGTGAGCTCGTCGTCGACTTCCGCCGCCTCGATGCGGATGCGCTGCGGGCGATGGTCGCCGAGACACGGGCGGCGAGCGAGCGCATCGCCGGCACCGAGCGCGTCGAGGCTGCCTGGACTCAGCTCTTTGCGAGCGCACCGGTCGACTTCGACGCCGACCTCGTCGCCCTTGCGGAGGAGTCGATCCGCGAAACGGCCGGCAGGTCGCACCGGGTGGCGAGCGGACCGCTCCACGACGCGACCGAGATGGCGCGCGCCGGCATCCCGACGGCGATGATCTTCGTCCAGAGCCTCGGTGGGCTCAGTCACACGCGCGAAGAGGACACCCGTGTCGAGCACCTCGAGCTCGCGGTCGTCGCTTTCGACCGCCTCGTCGAGAAGACGCTCAGACGACTTTCGTCCGGGCCGGGGCCGTGATCGAGTGCCCCACCTCGCCGGCGGGCGGCGTCCCCGGCTTGCGCAGGTGGATCGCGACCCGGCCGTCCTCACGCTCGAGCTCGTGCACGACCCAGGGTCGGCCGTCCACGGCCGAGCGCGACACCTCCTCGCCGACCGCAGGCACGTCACCCGCGTGGACGCCGCGCTGGATCTCCCGACCCTCGCCGTCCTCGCGGATCCAGATCGCCGGCGCGTCGATGCCCGCGGCGGGTGGCGCCGCACCGCCCGAAGCCCAGACGTCCTGGGCCTCGTAACTCGGCTGCTCGGCGCGCACGACCTCCCGAAACGCCTGCCGCAGTTCTTCCGGGGTGGGGTTGCCCCAGTACCAGAAGCCGCACCACACGCCGTGGATGCGCAGGAGCGAGTCCAGGACGAACGTGAACGGCAGGAAGGGGCGGTGCTTTGCGTCGGTGACCTCGACGAGGTCGAGCTCTTCGGCGCTTCGCCGCTCGACATCCGCGAGGAAGGGGAAAGCGGCTCCGAGGCCGGCCCGGAACGCGCCGTTGACGTACGGCGGGTCGACCGACACGGCCGCGATGCGTCCGTACTCTCGCTGAATCTCCTCTTGCATCGCGACGAGGTTCGCCAGGCGAACCTGCTCCTTCGGACACCACCAGCCGCGGAAGAAGACGAGGAGGAGCGGCTGCGCCTCCGCGATCTCCGAGAGCGCGAGCTCGTGCCCGCGGTGGTCCGGAAGGTGAAGGTCGGGGAACGCGTTGCCCGCGACGAGGTCGGGTCGCATCAGGAGAAGGTCTCGTACAGGAGGAAGATGTTCAGCGACACGATCACGGACGCTATCGCGCAGGCGGCGAGCGTCGTCAGCCGGGTGTTCACGAGCGCGCCCATCAGATCTCGCCGGCTCGTGAGGACGACGAGCGGGATCAGGGCGAACGGGATGCCGAACGAGAGGACGACCTGGCTGATGACGAGCGAGCGGCTCGGGTCGACTCCGATCGCGAGGATCACCAGCGCAGGCGCGAGGGTGATCGCGCGCCGGAGGAAGAGCGGGATCTGGCGGCGGATGAAGCCCTGCATGACGACCTGGCCCGAGAGCGTGCCGACAGAGGAAGAGGAGAGGCCGGACGCGAGCAGCGCGATGCCGAAGAGGATCGCGCCGCCATGCCCGATCTCGACGTCGAACGCGTCGTAGGCGTCCGGAATCGACTCAAGGCCGAGGCCCGAGAAGACCGCCGCGGCGATGGCGAGCATCGAGATGTTGACGATCCCTGCGAGCGACATGGCGATCAGGACGTCCACGCGCTCGAACCGCTGGATCTTCAGGCGCTCCGCTGCGTTCCGACCCGAGATGCGGTTCTGGGTCAGCGCCGAGTGCAGGTAGACCACGTGCGGCATCACAGTCGCGCCGAGGATGCCCACGGCGAGGAGAACGGACTCGGTTCCCTCGAAGCCCGGCACGAACAGGTGCCGGGCGACCTGCCCGGCGTCCGGCTTCGCGAAGAAGACCTCCGAACAGAACGAGACGACGATGACCCCCACGAGCCCGGCGATCGCAGCCTCGAGCCGCCGGAATCCGGAGCGCTGCAGGCCCAGGATCGCGAACGCGGCCGCACCGGCGATCAGCCCGGCGACGAGGAGCGGCGTCCCGAACAGGAGGTGAAGCCCGAGCGCCGCGCCGAGGACCTCCGCGAGATCGGTTGCCATCGCGATCGCCTCCGCCTGGAGCCAGAGGCCGATCGAGAGCGGGCGCGGAAAGCGGTCGCGACATGCCTCGGCGAGGTTCTTCCCGGTCGCGATTCCGAGCTTCGCCGAGAGCGTCTGGACGAGCATGGCCATGAGATTCGCGCTGAGGACGACCCAGAGAAGGAGGTAGCCGAACTTCGCGCCCCCGGCGATGTTGGTGGCGAAGTTTCCCGGGTCGACGTACGCGACCGCCGCGATGAAGGCGGGCCCGAGGAAGGGCCAGAGGGCTCGGAGCCCCCGCCGCTCGCCGGCAAGCGCCGCGTGCGCGGCGCGCACGGTCGCGGCCTCACCGGGGAGTGCACCCGCGAGAGCGTTCTGTGGGACGGGGGGTTCGGTTTCGGTGCTGCTCGCCACGTCGCGAGATTTCGACATGACGAAATTTACTCCGGCAGCAGGGCGGACGTCGGGTGGACCGCGAACCCCCGTCGAGCGGCGAGTGCTTCGAGCGCGAGGACCGTATCCGCGACAGGCACGTCGTCGAGGAACTCGTCACGACGCTCGAACGATTCGAGGACGGCCTGGACGGCCTCTGCGTACGCGGCCGCATCGTGCCGCGCCAGTGCGTCGAGGGCGCAGGCGACCGGGCGCGGAAACGAGTCCGGGCACTCGGCGACGAGCCCGGCGGCGAGCGAGCGAGCGTCCCCGTCGAGCACGAGCCCTGCCAGCACCGCTGCATAGCGACCGATCGGGGACGCGCTCTCCGCGGGACCTTGCGCGAGCGCCCAGCGGGCGTCCGTCTCAGCGCCCGACCAGTCGCCGGCGAGGAGGCGCGCCTTGAGCGCGCCGATGAGGCGGCCCCAGCTCTCCGGCGGGGCGACGTCGAAGCTCTCGCGGTACCGTGCCGCCGACCGCGCGAACCAGCCGGCGGCTTCCGAGGGGCGGCCGTCCATGAGCCGTGCGAGGCCGGCCGCCCCGGCGGCCCGCGCAGCGCGGGCGAGCTGGCGCTGCCGGCGGTCCGGGTCGTCCGGGAGGCGGACCATCGCGTCTCCGTACCGGGCCTCGTGGCGTTCCGCCAGCGCGTCCCAGTCCACCGCTCGAGCCTAGCGCGCAAACGGAGCCTCGCCGATTCCCCTTTTCGGGGGAGGCAAGCGCGCGTCGATCGCGTACTTTTGTCAATTGGATGTTCTGCGGACGCTCTCCCCTTCGTCGCGCAGGCTTCCCACGGCCGCCTCGACCCCGCCCTAATGGCCTTGCCGAGGACGGCCACATCCGCCCAGTCGGCGGCGGCAGGATCCGTCACCGCGCCGACGAAGACCAGAGGGAGCTCGCTGCCGCAGGCGGGCTCCCTTATGTCAACGTCTGGGTAGAACCGTGTTCATGACCGGAAACACAGTGAAGCCCTCGATCGAGGGCTTCACTGACAGCCGTAATCGGCCGTAGAACCTAGTGGCCCCACGGAAAACCACCTACGAGTGCAGCGAGGGCGGCGGCGAAACCGCAAATCGCGATGAGGCGAGCTTTCATGACACCCCCCTTCGTCGGCTCGAGACGCTCAGGCGTTCTGTCAACGGCGTGACGTAGGTATCAATCCAAATGCCGAGACAAAAGTCAACACACGTGGACGATCCGAAGGCGGTCGGTCTGCGCTTGAAGGAGGCGCGCGAGCGCGCAGGACTGAGCCAGCGCCAGCTCGCCTTCTCGGGCTGCTCGCCGGCGTACATCTCGCGCATCGAGGCCGGCGACCGGATTCCCTCCCTTCAGCTCCTGCGCGAGCTCGGTCGACGGCTGGGCGTGAGCGAGGACTACCTCGCGACGGGAGCCGCCGAAGCGGAGGCCGCCTCCCGCCTCATGGACGCCGACCTGGCCCGCCGGCTGGACGAGCCGGAGGTCGCCGCCGAGATCTACGGGTCGCTCGCAGAGTCGGACGACCCCGCGATCCGCTCGCAGGCGCTCGAAGGCCTCGGGCACCTGGCGCTACGCCGGGGCGAGCCTCGCGAAGCCATCCAGTACCTCGAGAGCGCGCTCCACATGAGCGGCGAGCGGGAGCCCGACCGGCCGGCCGTCGCCGAGTCGCTCGGGCGTGCGTACGCCACGCTCGGCGAGTTCGCGCCGGCGATCGCCATCTTCGAGCGCTGCGTCGAGGCAGCCCGCGCGGGCGAAGACGCCGCCCAGCACATCCGGTTCGCCTGCCTTCTCGCGTATTCGCTGATCGACAACGGAAGCCTCAACCGGGCCGAGCAGGTCCTCGCCGAGGCGCTTGCGAGGGGCGAGGACGTCACCGACCCCTACAGCCGTGCACGTCTCTACTGGTCACAGTCGATGCTGCGCGGCGAGCGCGGCGACCCCGAAGGCGCCGCGCGCTACGCCTATCGGGCACTCGCGCTCATCGAGCTGACCGAGGACGCGCATTTCCTCGGCTCCGCGCATCAGCTGGTCGCGCAGGTCGAGCTCGACCGCGGCGATCCACACGCGGCCCTCGAGCACATCGAGCAGGGTCGCCCGCTCGTCGAGGCGATGGGGACTCCGATCCAGCGGGCCCACTTCCGGATCGAGGAGGCGCGCGTGCTGGCCCGGCTCGGTCAGGCCGAGGGTGCTGCGGCGCTCGCTTTGCAGGTGACGGCGCAGCTCGGCGACGCGCTGCCCGAGGACGCAGGTCGCGCGTACGCGCTCGTCGCCGACATCTTCGCCGAGCTCGGCGAGAAGAACCGCGCCCAGGAGCTCTACGAGCTCGCCGCCGAGTTCCTCGAGCGGAACAACCCGAACCGCTACCTCGCCGACGTCTACGGGAAGCTCGCCGACCTGCACGAGTCCGAGGGCCGCACCGACCAGGCTTTCGACTACATGAAGAAGGCGCTCTCGATGCAGAAGGCCGTGCCGCACGCCACCGCCGGGTCGGGGGCGGGTGGTTCCTCCGGGCCCTCCATTTCGCTATAGTTCGTACAGCAGCGCGCACGAACGACGCGCGCGGTTTCTCTCTCATCTCTGTCGCAGCGCATCGCCGCTGCCCGTATGCAAGAAGCGATTTCGCAACCGACCGTTCCGTCGGAGGAATCGGATGTGTTGGCCGCCGCCGCCGTCCGCGCCGGTGCTTGGGCCGGCGAGCCGTTCCTCCGGCCCGAGGAAGACCCAGCCGAGGCACTCGCGCCGGGCCGCGCGCGGCGGCGGGCGCTCGACGACGCGCTCGCCGAGCTGGACGCCGGCCGGCGCACTCCGTCGTCACAGTGGAAGGTGCGGTACGCGCTCCTGCTCGGGCTCGAACGCGAGCTGACCGACCGCCCTCCGAGGTTGAAGTCCGGCACGGAGCTGCGCCGGCATCAGATCGACGCGCTCGCCGGGATGCTCACCGAGCTCATCGCCCGCGTCGAGGACGAGCCGGAGAACGGCAACGGCAACGGGCACGGAAACGGCCAGCTCGAAGCCGAGCCCGACGAGGACGAGGAGCCCGACGAGTTCGTCTCGTCCGAGGACGTCGAGACAGGCGAGACGGCACCCGACCCGGGCGCCGCGAATCGCTTCCGCTTCCGGCACCCGACGGCCTCCGGCAAGACGATCGCCGCCGCGGGCTTCGTCGAGGCCGCCCGGACCATGGGGGTGCTCATCCTGACGCACCGGCGGCTCCTCGTGAACCAGTTCAACCGGGACCTCACGACCGAGGGCTACGGAGACCGCTTCCGGCCGGCGATCGAGCAGGGCAACGAGCCCCTCCAGGAGAACCCGATCACGATCCAGACGTACGCGTGGTTCGCGCGGCACGTCGACTCGCTGAGCCGGACGGCGTACCAGCTCGTGATCTGCGACGAGGCGCACACGGCCCTCGGCGAGAAGACGAGCGCGGCGATCCGGAGCTTCACCGACCCGATCTACGTGGGCATGACCGCCACCGAGCACCTGATCGCGAAGCAGGTGTCCGACGTCTTCCCGGCCTCCGTCGACGACCTTCCGCTCGGCGATGCAGCGCGGCGCGGCCTCATCGCTCCGCTCCGCTGCCTGCGCGTGCCTCCGGCGGCGGCAATCTCGTCCGTGCCGATCGTCGGCGGCGACTACGACCAGGAGGCGCTGGCGAGCGTCCTCGACCACGTGCTCATCAACCAGGCCGCCGCGAGCCTCTACCGCGACAGGTTCGACTCGACGCCCGGGATCGTCTACGCCGCGGGGGTCGAGCACGCTTACAACCTCGCGCGCGAGTTCCGGGCCGCCGGGCTGGCGGCCGAGGCCGTGAGCGGCCGCACGCCGCCGCTTCGGCTCGCAGAGACGCTCGCTGCCTACGAGCGGGGCGAGATCAACGTCCTGATCAACGCGCAGCTTCTCGCCGAGGGCTGGAACTCCCCGCGCGCGACGGTGTGCATGCACCTCGCGCCGACGGCCAGTCGCCGCGTCTACCAGCAGCGCATCGGGCGAATCATGCGGACGCATCCGCGCAAGGAGGCGGGGATCGTCGTCGACTTCGTCGAGCCGGCCGCGACGCACTCGGAGCGGACGATCACGCTCCACAGCCTGCTCGACTCCGACTTCTACCGGCCCGGCGCGCGGGTCACGCCCGCACCGCGCCGCCGAGTCCAGCGTCGTGCCCGCCGCAAGCTCTCGCCCGCACCCTGGCTCGTGCCGGTCACGCCGGACGTGCGGCGCCGCCTGCTCGTCGTCACGCGCGAGTGGGAGCGCGTCGATCCGAGCAAGCTCGCCGACGACGAGCAGCTCTACTGGGCGCGCATCGCCGGCAGGCAGCTGCGCTACGACGAGCGGCAGCAGTTCGCCGAGAAGCTCGCCAAGGCCAGTCGCGAGTGTCGCGAGGCCTTCCTGATGAGCTGCGCCGCCGAGAACCCGAACCGCAGGCTCCGGTTGTCCGCCCTGGGGGACCGCGTCGCGATCACCGTCGATCGGGCCAGCTTCGACGATCTCGTCTCGATGGTGACCTCCGCGCCGACGTGGGAGAAGGATCGCGTCGCGGGCGTGCGCATCCTCCTCCTCGCGATCGGCGAGGGGAAGGTAGACGCCCCCGTCGACATCCTCGAGCGCTGGACGTGGCGGCTCGCCCGGGCGACCCGGAAGATCCAGGATCGCCGGGCGAGCTCCGAGCTGCCTGAGGCGAAACGGCTGCTCGGCGCCCTCACGAACTCGCGCGGGCATCGCCACGAGGAGAATGCGGCGCGGCTCGTGAACGTCGCGCTCGAGCAACCGGTTCACGTCGCGGTCGCCCTGCTCGCGTCGGCCGAGGCCTACACGCCGACCGCCCAACAGCTGATCGACCGCGCCCGCGAGCGCCTCGGATCGTTGGAGGAGGTCGCGATGGCTCTCGCGGCGAATCTCCCCGCGCCGAAGCAGCAGTCGGGCAAGTCGCGGCGTCGGCGGCGGCGCAAGAAGCGGCCGGCCGACCAGCAGGTTCAGCAGGTCTCGGACAACGGCGCCGGGCCACAGGAGGCGACCGCCCCGCCGCCGGCCGGGCACACGCCCGAGGGCGAGACGAAACCGATGCCGGCCCCCCGGGCCGCGGCGTCGTAGCGACGCGGGCTCAGCCCTCCGTCTCTTCTTCCTCTTCGTCCCTCCGGCGGGCCTCGTGCTCGCGCAGGAAGCGCGTCAGCTCGGCCGCCAACGACTCGCCCGAGGGGACGTCCAGCTCCTCGCCGAGCGCGTCGCGACGGCGCTCGAGCTCGTGCACGTATGCCTCCGTCTCCTCGTCTTGCGCGACAGCCTCGCTCACCTGCCGCTCGTATGCCTCCGAGGCCCGTTCGAGGTCGGCGAGATCGATGCTCGTGCCGAGGAGGTCGGCGAGGCGCGAGCACAGTGCGTACGCCGCACGCGGGCTCGCCGCGAGCGACGCGTAGTGCGGAACAGCCGCCCAGAGGCTCGCCGACGAAACGTCGACCCGACCGCAGGCGTCGTGCAGGACGCCGACGATGCCGGTCGGGCCCTCGTAGCGTGAGGCCGCGAGTCCGAGCTCGCGAACTAGATCGGGGTCCGACGCCGACCCCGTCACGGGCGTCGGCCTCGTATGCGGGACGTCGGCGAGAAGCGCGCCGAGCGTCACGACGAGCTCGACGCCGAGGCTCTCGGCGAAGGCCACGATCTCCCCGGCGAACGTCCGCCAGCGCAGGTTCGGCTCGATCCCGAGGACGAGCACGGCGTCCCGCTCCGTCTCCGGGATCTCCGCATGGTAGAAGGCCGTCTCGGGCCACTCGATCTTCCGCGTCAAGCCGTCCTCGAGCGCGACGTGCGGCCGCGTCGCCTGGAAGTCGAAGAACTCCTCGGGATCGATGTCGGCGAAGCGCCGCGCGCTCCAGCTCTGCGCGAGGTAGCTCGCGGCGAGCGAAGCCCCCTGGGCACCGTCGTTCCAACCGCGGAACGCCGCCACGAGGACGGGCTGGCGCAGCTCCGGACGCCGTTCGATACGCAGGAAATCCGCCATCGGGAGACTCTATGCCCGCCGGGGCGCGAGTCGGACCGCGAGCGCCACGACGCCCGTCCAGACGCCCGTCGCGAGCGCGACGTGCGCGAGCACGAGACCCCACGGAAGACGCTCGCGCCACTGGACCTCGCCGATCACCATCTGCCCGAGAAGAAGCACGAGGACGGCGGCGGCCAACCCCAGCTCGACCGGGGCGTGGCGCCGCTCGACGAGGAGCACTACCACGAGCGCGAGGAATCCGACTCCGAACGCGGCCGCCGCACCCACGTGGACGTGGACGGCGTCGACGAGCGTCCCGAAGCGCCTGATCTCCTCGCCTCCCGAGTGCGGGCCGGCGGCCGTCACGAGCGTGCCCGTGACGACGAGCGCGAGCGCCGGCGGGACGAGCGCGAGCGCGAGCCATCCGAGTCGCGCGCGGAGATCCACGGGGGCCGAGCGACCGCCGAGCGCCAGCTCGTGCGCGCCGATCGCGACGTAGACCGCGACCGCGACGGCGAGGAGCGAGAGCAGGAAATGCGCCAGCACGATGAGCGGATGCAGCTCGAAGAGGACGGTGATCCCGCCGAGGATCCCCTGCGAGAGGACGAGCACCGGCAGCGCCGCCGCGGCGGCGGCGAGCCGGCGCGACACGCCCTGGGCCCGCCGCGCTGCGACCGCGACGACGACGGTCGCGATGCCGACGAGAAACCCCACGACTCGGTTCCCGAACTCGATGTACGCGTGGTAGTCGGTCTGCGGCAGGAAGCTCGACCCGCAACGCGGCCAGTTCTCGCATCCGAGCCCCGAGGAAGTGAGGCGCACGGTCGCGCCGGTGGCGACGATCAGGACGAGGGCGGCAAGCGCGGCGTAGGCGAGGAGCGCGAACGTCCGCGCGGAGATCGCAGGAAGGCGGACGCGCCCAGCACGGCCGACGCGAGCTTCCACTAGCGGACGAGGACGCCGTCGCCCTCTTCGACGCGCCCGATCCGCGCCAGGAAGAGGCCCGCCGCCGCGAACGTCGCTTCGACGACCGGCGCCTTCGCGGCGGGGAGCGAGACGAGCAGGCCGCCGGCAGTCTGCGGGTCGAACCCGAGCACCTCGAGGCCGGCCGGGAGAGAATCTGCGTCGAGGGCGCCCGCGGCGTATTCGCGGTTCCGGCCGTCCCCGCCGGTCTTCACGCCCTCGGCGGCAACTTCGATGGCGCCCGGAAGCGTCGGGAGCCTGTCCGCGTCGAGTGCGAGCCGCACGCCGCTCCGTTCGGCCATCTCGCGGGCGTGGCCGAAAAGGCCGAACCCCGTCACGTCGGTCACGGCGCTCGGCTCGAATCCGCGCAGCGCCTCCGCGGCGCGGTCGTTGAGCTCCGTCATGCGCGCGATCGCCTGCTCGAGCTCCGTCTCGCCGAGCAGTCCCTTCCGGGCGCCCGTGAGCACGAGCCCAGTGCCGAGCGGCTTCGTCAGGAACAGGGCGTCGCCCGGGCGGGCGGTGGACTTGCGCCAGATTGCCTCCGGACGTGCCGTGCCGACCACCGCAAGCCCGTACTTCGGCTCATCGTCACGGATCGTGTGCCCGCCGGCGAGGACGGCGCCGGCCTCCGCGACCTTCTCGGCCGCGCCCTCGAAGATCGCGCGAACGGAGTCGAGGGGCAGCTCCTCGGGGAGGGCGGCGACAGAGAGGGCGAGGAGCGGCCGCGCGCCCATGGCGAACACGTCGTTCAGGGCGTTCGTGGCCGCGATCGCGCCGTACACGGCCGGGTCGTCGAGGAGCGGGGGGAAGAAGTCGATCGTGAAGACGAGCGCGCGCTCCTCGTCGAGCTTGTAGACCGCAGCGTCGTCGGCCGGGTCGAGTCCGACGAGCAGGTTCTCGGCCCCCGCCGGCGCGAAGCCGGCGAGCAGCTCTTCGAGCCGGGCAGCCGAGTACTTCGCGGCGCAACCGCCGCCCGTCGGCAGCGCCGTCAGGCGGGTAGCGCTTTCCACGCTCTCAGGTTACCGCCGGTCCTGCCCCTCGGCTGCGTGTGGGAGACTGAACCCCATGGAAACGCGCGCCGCTGCACGCTACGGATGCCAGAGCATGACGGCGCCACTCCGGCGCGTGCTCGTGCGTGCGCCGCGGGCCGAGGACGCCGTCGGCTGGCGGGCGTACGGCTGGCGCGCCGCTCCGGATCCGGACCGCCTGGCCGCCGAGCACGAGGATCTCCGTGCCCAGCTCGCAGATGCGGGAGCGGAGGTCGTCGTGGGCGAGACCCCGCTCGGCCTCTGCCCGGACGCCATCTACGTCTACGACCCCGCCATCGTCGCCGATGCTGGCGCCATCCTCCTCCGGCCCGGCAAGGAAGGACGCCGCTCCGAGGTGGACGCGATGGCGGCCGACCTCGTGGAGGCCGGCGTTCCCATCGCGGCACGGCTCGAGGCGCCGGCGACCGCCGAGGGCGGCGACACGATCTGGCTCGACGAGCGGACGCTCCTGGTCGGCCGCGGATACAGGTCGAACGACGCCGGAATCGTGACGCTTCGCGAGGCCCTCCCCGGTGTCGACGTCGTCGCGTTCGACCTGCCGCACCTGCACGGCTCCGGCGAGGTCCTCCATCTCATGTCGCTGCTCTCGCCGCTCGACGCGGACCTCGTCGTCGCATACCTCCCGCTCATGCCCGTGCGCCTCGTCGAGCTCCTGACCGAGCGCGGCGTCGAGATCGTGGAGGTGCCCGACGAGGAGTTCGAGTCGATGGGCCCGAACGTGCTCGCGCTCGCCCCCCGCGTCGCGCTCACCCTCGAACGCAACGTCGAGACGCGCAAGCGCATGGAAGCCGCGGGCGTCGACGTCCGCGTCTACGAGGGCGAGGAACTCTCGAAGGGCGACGGCGGGCCGACCTGCCTCACGCGTCCGCTCCTCCGCGTTTAAGCTCAGGCCTCGTGAAGGTCCTCTACCTCGCCAGTGGCGGCCTCAGGCAGCAACGTGGTGCCCAGTCAACTAGGCCTGGAGATCTTCGAGAGCCGACGCTCGGACTCGAACCGAGGACCCCTTCATTACGAGCGTTGATCAGTTGTCGCCCGAGGACGTCTCTGGTCGCGCGAAGCCGCATGGTTCCGAGGAATCGGCGCCGCGGCGATGGCGGCCGAAGACTTCGGACGACAACCGCGTGGACCCCGGACCGTACTCGGCTCCGCCGAGCCGACGTGCGGCGTCCGGTTCGAGTCCGGCTTGGGGGGCAGAACCGAACGTTGCGCAAATCACGCGACGATCGTCGCCAGTCCGTCTCTGATCCCGTCGAGGTCGGAGTCGACGCTCTCGAGCACGGTGCCGAGCAGGGTCTCGCGGCTGTCGATCAGGCCGTCGCTGTCGCGGTCGTGCGGCTCACACTTCTCGGACCGCACGCCCAGCTCGAAGCAAAAAGGAGATAGGCACGTTCCGCTCGCCGACTGGTTGCGGCCGGTGATGGTTGTGCTGAAGAACGACGGCGAGGCTCGTGAAGGAAACCTCCACGCCAACACGGTCGCACCAACCGCTATTGCGTTACAAGCTCACCTACTAGCCCGTACTCGACAGCGTCATCGAGATGCATCCGCAGGCCCTCGTTTCGGCCGCGCTCGAACTCCGGACCCGAGCCGGCACGGACGCGCTCCTCGAAGTCCGCGCGCTCGTCTTCCCACTGGCCGACGCAGCCGCCCCGCTCCTCCTCTGCCTCTATCGCTCCCCACAGCCGCCCGGCGCGCTCGCCGCTCCCGGTTTGCCCGGCATGCCACGCGAGCAGCGCGAGCGACCACACGATTCCCTGCCGATCCGCGATTTCGTGCGCGATCGCCAGCCCTTTGCGAGCGGGCGCAAGGCCCTCCGCTGGCCGCTCGAGCATCAACGAGTAGTCGGCGATCAAATGCAGGACGTTTTTCTCCCACCAGCGAAAGCCGCTCTGCCTGCAGAGCTCCGCGCTCCGCTCGAGTAGCTCGAAGGCCTCGTCATGGCGACCCTCTTCGAACGCGAACTGGCCGAGGAGACTGTTTATCTGCCCCTCCTGCTTTCTGTGCCCGCGGCTGAGCTCGAGGCTCTCCTCGAGCCGCGCCCGCGCCTTCGACCGGTCGCCCACGCGGTTCGCTTCGATAGCGAGGCGGAAGAGCATGATTCCGACCCGCGGGCCGTCACCGAGCCGCCGAAATTCCCTAAGGGCGCGCTCGTAGTCGCGGGCGCCCTCCTCGAACTCGCCCATGATGTAGGTCGAGCCGCCCCGGCAGCGAAACGCGAGCCCCCGTAGCTCCGGCGGGATATCCGCCGCCAAGTCGAGCAGCGTGGTGTAGCGGCGCTTGCCTTCGGCCGGGCTGTTCGCTGCCCAGTAGTTCTCGAGCGCGACGGCAATGCGCAGGCCGAGGTCAGGATCTGCCTCGCAGGCCCAGTCGAGGGCGGCCCGGATGTTGCTCTGCTCCGGGATCACGAGGTCGAAGCGCTGTTCTCCCTCGGATTCGTTCATGAGATTGGCCGACTCGGCCAGCTCGCGGTAGCAGTCCGCATGCCTGCGTCTCACCTCTTCGGCCTCCTCCGACTCGTCGAGTCGCTCGACCGCATAGTCGCGGATCGTCTCCAGCATCCAGAAGCGCGCGTCCGTGTGGCGGACGAGGCTCTTCTCGACCAGCGACTGGAGGCTGTCGAGTTGGGCGTCTGCGACGCGTTCGGCGGCCTCGAGCGTGCAGCCGCCGCTGAAGATGCCCAGCCGCGTGAACAGCCGCCGCTCCTCCTGGTTCAGGAGCTCGTACGACCACTCGATCGTCGCCCGCAGCGTTTGCTGGCGGGGATCGGCATCGCGGCCCCCTTTGAGCAGGTCGAGCCGCTGCGAAAGGCGCTCGAGAATCTGGATCGGGGTGAACACGCTCGTCCGCGCGGCGGCGAGCTCGAGCGCGAGCGGGAGGTTGTCGAGCGCCCGGCAAAGCTCGGCTACGGTCGTATCCGGCTCCATCCGCGCTCGAGAGCAGAAGAGCTCGACCGCCTCCGGGTCGGCGAGTGGCAAGACCGGATACTCGACCTCACCCCTGACGCGCAGAAGCTCGCGGCTGGTGACGAGCAGCTTGAGATTGGGGCAGTTCTCGACGAGCGAGGCGAGTTCGGGAGCCGCCTCGACCACCTGCTCGAGATTGTCGAGCAAGAGCAGCAGCTCGCGCCCCCCAATGTGCTCAGCGAGCCCATCCTTGGCCCCAAGGGTCTGGGCGATCGTCTCGGCGACGAGCGCCGAGTCGCGCAGTGGAGCAAGGCCGACCCAGAACACCCCCGCCGTGAAGGTGGGCACGAGCTCCGACGCCGCCTCGATCGCCAGTCGCGTCTTGCCTGACCCGCCTGGGCCGGTGAGGGTGAGCAGGCGCGCGCCGTCTTGAACGAGCGAAACGACCTCGCCAACCTCCGTCCCGCGACCCACGAACGAGCTGGCCGGGCGAGGCAGGTTCGTGTTCGAGATTGTCTTCAGCGGCGGAAAGCGCTCCGAGCCGAGCTGGAAGATCCAGACCGGGTCTTGGAAGTCCTTCAGGCGGTGCTCGCCGAGATCGGTCAGCTCGGCCTCGACGAGCTCACGTGTCTCGCTCGAGAGCAAGACCTGGCCGCCGTGGCCCGAGGCGGCGATGCGGGCTCCGAGATGGACGTCCTCACCGACGTAGCCCTCTTCGGCCCGATGCGGGGTGCCCGTGTGGATGCCGATTCGAACCCGGATCGGCCCGGGGGCAAGCTCTTCCGTCGCCGCGGCCGCCGCCTCGACCGCACCCCGGACGCGCGGGAAGGCGACGAAGAACGCGTCCCCCTGTGTGTCGACCTCGACGCCGCCGTGCGCGCGAAACGCTCGGCGCAAGATGCGACGATGCTCGTCGAGCGCGCGCGCGTAGTCCTCCGCGCCCAGTTCGTGCAGGAGCTTGGTCGAGCCCTCCACGTCGGTGAAGAGGAAGGTGACCCTGCCGGTCGGAAGCTCGTGCCGCATCGCGCCAGGATAGGACGCACGCTGCGGCGCTTCCAGAGCCGCCTGATAGCACCGTCGCTGGAGGAATGCGGCGCTATTGCATCGAGGATGCATCTGTGTCTCGCCTGCTATCGGGGCTGGTAGTTGCTGTACGGAGGGCTCACCGCTCGAGGTGAGGCGGGGGCGCGGGAGAAGCTGCCGCTCGAGTTCCATCATCCGGCGCATCCGCAACAGGCGTTCGGCGTCGGCCTCACGCTCGCTTGCATCGAGCATGCGTACGCAGTCGACGACGGAGGCGATGGCGGGGCGAGCGCCGCGGCCGAGGTTCTCCCGGTTGGCGCGAATGCGTAGGTCGTCGTAGCCCCGCGTCCCCCACGGCTCGGGCACGATCCGCAGCTCACCGGCTCGCGTTCGCACCGTCACGGGCTCACGCGCGGCAAGCCGCTCCGCGAGCGCCGGCTCGCTCGCGTCGAGCTCCTCCAGCGCACGGCCGAGCCGACGGATGCTTTCATCCCGCAGCGACGGCACGATGTCGAGCCCTTCGGTGACCTCGGCGCTGCCGTGCGCGACCCGGGCGAAGCCACCGATGACGACGTAGCCGAAGCGCTCGCGGTCGAGTGCGGCAAACAGCGCGTATGGGTCGAACGCGGGCCGACTGCTCATCGTCTGCGCTTGAGTTCGTCCAAGAGCGCCTGCACGCGCTGCTGCGGCGCCTTCGGCACGCTCGCCTCGAGCTCCGCGTCGAGTGCGGGGCTCCCGTAGACCCCTGGTAGACCCCTCAGGCTCCGAGACGGCTGTCCGCGCTTACCGCTCCGGCAAGAAATCCCTGGAAATCGTGAGAGCCGACGCTCGGACTCGAACCGAGGACCCCTTCATTACGAGGGAAAGACAAGTAGGGGACGCGCGTCCACTAGCGAGCATTCGCGGGCACGTTCTCGCTGGAAACTGACCAGTTCTTCAGCTCACGTAATGGACCTACGTGCCCGCCCGTGGCCCGGCTGACGTACCCGTTTTGTACCCCGATCGAACCCGAAACAGCGACTCGACGTGCGCCTGGTCGAGCGCCGAGCTCGCACCCAGGAGATCGCCGGCTGGAGTCCGGCTGGCTCCATCATCAACCGCGATCGCTGGGGAGCAGCGACCACATCGTCACATCCTCCCGCTCGCCCGTCACCGGGAACACCCACCCGGCGCGTGCGGTTCCCTCGGGCTGGAACCCTGCTCGTTCGAGCACCCGCTCGGACGCGGTGTTGCGGAGGGACGTCCGCGCCTGCAGTCGCCCGACCCCGAGCTCGTCGAATACCCAGTCGGCGGCGAGGCGGACTGCGCGCGTTGCATACCCGCGGCCCCGCCCCTCCGGGAGCAGGGCGTAGCCGAGTTCGGCGAAGCCGAACGGGTCGACGAGCCCGAACAAGACACGCAGCATCCCGACTCGCTGCTCGTGTCCGACCGCGTCGATCGAGAAGATGGCGTCGGTCCGGTTCCGCCACCGCTCCAACTGCCCTTCGATCACTTTCTGCGGGTCGGTGCGCGCGGGCCTTCCGCCGAGGATCCAGCGCTGGATTTCCGGATCCTCGGAGATCGCAATCGCCGTCTGCGCATCGCGCTCCACCTCGGGCAGACGGAGTGTCACGACTCCGTCGCTGAGCGGGGGATCCGGCGGCGCGAGCCCCTCGAGCATTCTGTCCATCCTTCCAAACGCGGTCCAGTGCTTCGACCATTCGTGGGTCAAGCTCGGCGCCGCAGTACGGGCTGGTTTGCGGAGTGTCTGGTTCCGCCCATTCTCGTTGTCGTTGTGACAACCCGTTATCGAAGCCCTGCGCAAACTGCCGTGCGGCTGCTTCGGCAAGATTGGCGGCCCGAACCAGATGCTGAGGGCGTCAGGAAGCCCCGCGCGGGTTAAGTGGTCTCCCACGGCTGGAACGGCCCTCATCTCGCGGGCACTTCCGGCAACATCGAGATCCCAGCGTCAGCGACCTCGAGGTCAGGAAGTGCCTGCAAAATAGGCCGGAGTCGCCATTCACGGGGGACCCGTTCACTACCCGTGAACCGGTCAGAAGATGTACCCGTTTCGTACCCGAAACCGGCGCTCGGCGTTGCCTACAAAGAAGAAAGACCCTGCAAATGACGCGAGAGCCGACGCCCGGACTCGAACCGGGGACCCCTTCATTACGAGTGAAGTGCTCTACCAGCTGAGCTACGTCGGCGGGGGAAGAACAGGATAGCGCTCCACCGGGGTGACCTCGGTCGCCGCGCTAGGCTCCCCGCATGTGCAGAAACATCCGCTCGCTCTATAACTTCGACCCGCCCGCAACAGAAGAAGAGGTGCGCAGCGCCGCGCTCCAGTACGTGCGCAAGATCAGCGGCTTCGCGAAGCCCTCGCAGGCCAACGCGGCGGCGTTCGAGCGCGCCGTGGACTCCGTCGCGACCGCCTCGCGGCGCCTCCTCGACGAGCTCGTGACTTCGGCGCCGCCGAAGGACCGCGAGGTCGAGGCGGCGAAAGCCCGCGCGCGAAGCGCGCAGCGCTACGCCGCGTAGTCGGGCAGAGCGCGCCGTAAGAGCCGGAGCCAGTTCGCGCTGAGAAGCGCGTCGAGACTCTCGCCGTCATAGCCGCGCCCGCGTAAGCCCTCGACGAGGAGAGGATAGTCGCCCGGCCCGGTCAGCTCGGGAATGCCGAGCATCCCGCCGCCGATCTCCAGCGCCTCGCGCGTCGCCTCCTCCAGCTCCTCGCCCGCCGTGAGCTCGGCCTGGACGACCTGGTCGATGAAGTCGGACCCGAGCCCGACGTGCTCCGAGCCCATCACGCGGACGGCGTGGTCGAAGTGATCGAGGAGCCGCTCGAGGTTCCCGCCCGGGCGGCCGACCGCAAGGGTCAGCGCCATGACGCCCAGGACGCCGCCCCGCTCGGCGAGCGCGCGCAACCGCTCGTCGTCGACGTTGCGCGGATGGTCGTTCACTGCGCAACACCCCGCGTGGCTCACGCAGAGGAGCGCATCGCGACCGACGAGTCCGAGCACCTCGTCGAAGGTCTTCAGTGACGCGTGGGCGAGGTCGACGATCGCGCCGAGCTCCGTCATGCGCGCGACGACATCGCGCCCCGCGGTGGTGAGCCCCTCCTCGGGCGTGTCGAGGCCGCCGGCGAACGCGTTGCGATGGTTCCACGTAAGGCTCGCCATGCGCACCCCGCGCTCCCACCACTCCTCGAACCGCGCGGGATCCCCCTCGAGCGCCTCGAGGCCCTCGAGCGAGAGGACGAGCCCGAGGCGATCGCCGTCGAGGACGACCTCGAGGTCTCGGCGCGTACGTACGTGGACGACGCGGTCGCCGTTCTCGCGCACCGCGCGCTCGAACACCTCGACCTGGGCCAGCGCGGCCGCGCGCGGATCCGGCTCTTCCGCTGCGTAGAGCGGGCACACCTGCACGCGCACGCCGCCGAGCTCGAGCTGCGGAAGCCAGTGAGCGGCGAACGGGTTCGGCTCGGCCCGTCGCAGGACGAGCTCGAGCACGAGGTCGTTATGCGGATCGACGATCAGGCGCGAGCGCTCAGGCAGGCGCCTCCCGGTGCGTCGCGACGAGCGGCGCGTCCGCTTCCTGGTCGCGGATCGGCTTGCCGAGGATGTAGCCGATCACCCCGAACGCGACCACGACGGCGAGTGTGCCGAAGGTGAACACCTCGAACCGGAGCTGCGTCACGCCCCACGAGTCCACGAACCCGTAGCCCGCGCCGACGGCCCGCTCGAGCACGTCCGGGAAGATCGCGACGAACGAGGCGAGCGCGATCCAGGCTGTCGCGATCACCGCCGCGATCCAGACGCCGGCGTTCCCGCCCGGGACGCGATAGGGACGCTCGACGTGGGGGTGGGTGTAGCGAAGCTTGACGACGGTCGGGAAGATCAGGAGGTAGGAGAGAAGCGTCGTCGAGATCGCCATGTACAGGACGACCGTGAAGGTGTCTGCATGGCTTCCGCTCAGCAGGTTGACCGCCGCGACCATGAAGATCGTCGCGGCGACGCCCGACATCACGTTCACGCGCACGGGTGTCCCGAAGCGCCGGTTGAAGACGCCGAACCAGCCGATGAACGCGCCGTCGTAGCCGGCGGCAGCCTGGACACGATCGGAGCCGATCATCCAGACGGCGCCCGAGGTCATGAGCGCGAAGATGAACCCGATCGTCATCAGGTCGACGAGCACGTTCTGGGCTCCGCCGTAGACGCTGAACGTCGCCTGGACGGCGTCGATGAAGCCGCCGATCCCCGTGATCTCCTTGAGCGGGATGACGGCAAGGATCCCGAAGATCGGAATCGCGTAGAGGATCGCGGAGATGACGCCGCTCGCCACGACGGCGCGCGGAACATCGCGCTGCGGGTCCTCCATCTCCTCGCCGGCCGAGTTCTCGAGCTCGAACCCCACGTACGTGAAGATCAGGAGCGGGACGAGCCCGATGAAGACGCCCTTCGTGGGCGAGTAGTCGCCTGCCGCATAGCCATGGAGGCCGTGCTTGATCGCGTAGATCAGGACGGTCAGCGAGAAGAAGCCGAGAACGGCGAAGCGGACGATCGCGCCCGCGTTCGGGATCCACTTGCCGTAGCGGAGCGAGATGATCGCGACGCCGATCGAGATCCAGATGAAAGCAAGCTTGAAGAGGTAGTCGCCGACTGTCCCGTTGCCGATGCCGTGGAGATTCGTGCTCCACGCCTCGGTCGCGATGAAGCAGAGCGAGCCGCCGACCCAGAACGGGTTCGTCACCCAGTAGAGAATCGCGCCGATCGCCGCCGGGAAGCGCCCCCACGCGAGCTTCATCCATTCGTACGGGCCGCCCTCCTGCGGAAACGCCGTTCCGAGCTCGGCCGTCAGGAGGCCGTATGGGACGAGGAAGGCCACGGCGAGGACGAGGACCCACGTGAAGGTCTCAGCGCCGTAGCTCGAGACCTGCCCGAGGATGTCGAGCCCGACGATCGCGCAGACCGTGAAGAAGATCATGTCGACGCGCCGGAGCGACTTGATCAGCTTGGTCTTCTCGGTGAGCGCGAGCGACGTCGTGTGCTCAACGGGGACGGTCGCCTCAGACATCACGTGCCTCCTCCTTACTCGTCGGGCCGTTGTACGAGCTCGATTATGAAGCCGTCCGGGTCTTCCGCATAGAAGCACTTCGCCCCGAGCCAGTCGCCTTCCTCGTCGACGACCACCGGTTCCGACCGCACCGGGACGCCCGCAGCGACGAGGCGCTCGTGCACGTCGGCGGCATTCGGCACGGCGACGGAGATGTGCGCCGGCGCCGGATCGCCGGCCTGGAACTCGAGCAGCTCGAGGACGTGGCTTCCGCCGACGTCGAGGTCGGCCCAACGCACAGCACCCTCGATTCCGGTGATCCGGGCGATGTACGGAGCGTCCGATCTCCCGCGGTCGATGACCGGGATGCCGAGCAGATCGCGGTAAAAGGCGAGTGACCGGTCCAAATCGGCGCACGTCACCGAGACGTGGTCGAGGCGGGCCGGGACGACGTCGCGCGCGAAGACGTCGGCGGTCGTCTCGGCGCGCTTCACGACGTCGGCCCGGCCGCCCCGCACGAGGACGGTCGCCGGCCTGGGCAGGGCGTTGAAGTTGCTCGCGCCCGCGTCCTGGTACGCGCCCGTGTCGAGGAAGGCGAGCACGTCGCCGGGTGTGAGCGCCGGAACGGCTGCGGCGGGATCGAGGATGTCGAAGTTGCAGCTCGAGCCGACGATCGCCATGTGCGTCGTGGCGTCCTCGTCGGCCCGGTTGGCGACGACGAGCGGGAAGCGGCTGTGCTCGAAGACGATGTCCGGGACGAAGACCTCGGAGGTGTCGGTCTCCGCCCACGCGAGCGTGACAGGGGCGGTCTGCCGCTTCACGTTCAGCACGGTGCTGAGGTGGATGCCCGCGTTCCCGTACAGCCCGCGCCCGGGCTCGACCTCCAGCGCAAGCCCGGCGGAATCGAACCCGGCCGCGCGGAGCTCCTCGCGGAGGGTCTCCGTGAGCGCGGCGGCATATGTTGCAAGCGGAGGCGCCGGAGCCGTTTCGCCGCGGCGGTGCTCGAGGCTGCGGCCGGTCGGGTCCCGCGGCATCGGGAAGCCGCCGCCGAGATCGAGCTCGCGCGGCTGCCAGCCGTTCCACGCCTCGCGCAGCTCCGCGACGATTCCGACCGTCGCGCGCGCGAGACGCCGCCAGATGTCCGGATCGGCTCCGTGCCGGCCGACGTGGACCATGACGCCCACCGCGTCGAGCTCCGGCGCCTCGACCGCCCCGCGTCCCGCTTCGAGGAGCTCGTCGGTCGGGATTCCGGGTTTGTAGAGCTGGGTCGCCTCGCCGATCGTCACGCTCCCGTCGAAGAGATCGGACGGCACCGAGAGATCGGTCAGGTCGGGCCGGAGGCGGAACCGGACTCGGGCCACGACGCCGTCTCGCCGCGCGATCTCGCGCACTCGCTCGATCTCGGCCACGCTGTCGAGCGTGATGCGCACGCCGAGCGAGACCGCGCGAGCGAGCAGCGCGTCGCCCTTGACCGAGCCGTTCAACGAGATGAGTCCGGGCGAAACGCCGCCACGAAGCGCCGCCTCGAGCTCGGAGCGGCCAAAGACGTCGCAGCCGAGCCCCTCCTCCGTGAGGATCCGCCGCAGCGCGAGCGTGAAGTTTGCCTTGATGGAGGGCAGGATCCGCGTCGGGCCCTCGGGCCATGCGTCGGCGAACGCCGAGACGAACGCCCGCGCGTTTCGCCGCAGCTGGTCTTCGGACACGACGTAGAGCGGCGTCCCGAACCGCCTCGCGAGCTCGACGCAGTCACACTCCTCGAGGAGGAGGCGCCCGCCGTGGATCGACAGGCACTCGTCGAGCCGAGTGACGTCGGAGGCGCCCACGTCAGACCGAGAACGTCTTCGCGAGCAGGCCGCCGTCGACCGGAAGCGCGACCCCGGTGACCATCGACGCAGCTTCCGAGGCCAGCCAGAGGACGGCATCGGACACCTCGTCGGGGCGGACGAGCCGGTGGATGAGGTGGTCGCCGACGAACGCCTCGGCCGCCTCGTCGCGCTCGAGACCGAGGTCGGAAGCCTGAGCGTCGACCATGTCCGTGTCGACCCAGCCGGGGCAGATCGCATTGACCCGGATGTCCTCGCCGGCGAGCTCGTTCGCGAGCGTGCGCATGAGCCCGACGACGCCGTGCTTGGAGGCGTAGTACGCGGCGTAGCCCGGCCCGGCGCCGAGGCCGGCCGTGGAGGCGACGAGGACGATCGACCCGCCGCCCGCCTCGCGAATCTGCGGAATCGCGGCCTTCGCGGTCAGGAACTCGCCGGTCAGGTTGACCGCGAGCACGCGTTCCCACTCGCCGGGATCGACGTGCTCGACGAGGTCGCCCGACGGCACGATGCCCGCGTTCGCGACCACGAGACTGACCGGCCCGAGCGAGTCCCGAAGCGAATGGGCGATCCGCTCGACCTCCGGCCAGCGTGCGACGTCGCAGACGGCCGCCTCGGCGGTCCCGCCGTCGGTCCGGATCCGCTCGGCGGTTCCCTCGACGGCCGGATCTTCGTCGATGCACCCGACGAGCGCCCCCTCGGCCGCGAGCCGCTCGGCGTGCCGCGCGCCCATTCCGCGGGCGGCCCCGGTCACCCACGCCACCCGTCCGGTGAAAGCTCCCTCGCCCATGTGGCTGGACCCTACGCGGTTACTCTCCGCGGCCATGGGCCACCTCGCGGTCCGCCGCCTCTCTTCGCTCGGCGAGGACGAGCGCGCGCGCATCCTCGCCCGGGCCGGGGCGATCGCATTCGACCCGAGCCTCACCGAGGAGATCGGCGAGATCGTGGCCGCTGTGCGGCGCGACGGCGACCAAGCAGTGAGCGAGGCGCTCGCCCGCTTCGACCGGGTCGAGTGCCCGCCTGACCGCCTTCGAGTCGGAGAGGAGCAGGTCGCCGCGGCCGCGCGCGGGATCGACCAAAACCTCGCAGATGCAGTCCGCGGGGGCCTCGCTAACATCCGTGCGTTCAACGAGCGCGTGCTCGAGGGCGCATCGTGGCGAGCCGAGATCGCGCCCGGGATCGAAGCCGGCGAGAAAGCGGGGCCGATCGACTCCGCCGCGCTCTTCGTACCGAGCGGCCGCGGCTCGTTTCCTTCCGTGCTGATGCAGATCGGGATGCCGGCGGTCGTGGCCGGTGTTCCGCACGTCGCCGTCCTCGCACCGCCGAGCCGTGAGCACGGGGGCGACGTCGACCCGGCGGTTCTCTTCGTCGCCGCAGAGCTCGGCCTGCGCGACGTCTTCCGCGTCAACGGGCCGGCCGGCATCGCGGCCGCCGCCTTCGGCACCGAATCCGTCCCGCGCGTGAGCCGGGTCGTGGGCCCCGGAAGCCCTGCCGTGGTCGCCGCCCAGATCGCCGTCCAGGCGTACGGCTGCTCAACGGTGATGCTCTTCGGCGCGTCGGAGAGCATGATCGTCGCCGACGAGAGCGCAGATCCACGCCTGCTCGCGGCCGATCTCCTGAACGAAGCCGAGCACGGACACGACTCGGCCGCGCTTCTCGTCACCGCGTCCGATGCTCTCGTCGAGGCCGTGGCTGCCGAGGTCGAGATACAGCTCGAACGCCTGCCGGAGCCGCGCCGCGGGTTCGCCGCCTCGGCGATCTCCGATTTCGGGGGCGCCTTTCTCGCGGCCGACCTCGACGAGGCCGTCGCATTCGCGAACGACTACGCGCCGGAGCATCTCCAGCTCGCGGTCTCCGAGCCGGACGCCCTCCTCGAGCAGATCGAGCACGCCGGGGAGATCCTCCTCGGCAGCGTCCCGTTCGCGGCCGCCAACTACGTGCTCGGCATCCCGGCCACGCTCCCCACAGGTCGCTTCGCCCGCAGCTCGTCGGGCGTGACCGCCCGAACGTTCGTGAAGACGAGCTCGATCGGACGGGCGTCTCCCGACGCGCTCGCCGGACTCGGACCGGCCGTTGTCGCGCTCGCCGAGCACGAAGGCTTTCCGGCCCATGCGGCCGCCGTGCGCGCTCGACTAGATCGAGCGGGTGAGGCCTCCGTCGAGGAGTAGCGCAACGCCGGTGATGTAGCCCGCCTGCTCGGAGCAGAGGAACGCCGCCGCGGTCCCGAACTCCTCGGGGGTGCCGAGCCGGCCCGCCGGAACCTCCTGCCCGCTCGCCTCGGCCTCCTCCTGCCCTCCCGACAGCTCGTAGAGCCGCTCCGTGGCGAAGCGACCCGGCAGGATCGAGTTCACGGTGATCCCGTCGGCGGCGAGCTGGCGGGCCAGCGTCTTGAACCCGGCGAGCATCGCCGCCCGATGCGTGTTCGAGAGCATGAGCGAGGGCAGCGGCTCCCTGACGGCACTCGACGAGACGTTGACGATCCGGCCCCAGCCTCGCTCCCGCATTCCGGGCACGACGCGCTCGATGAGCGCCATCGGCGCGAGGACGAGGTCGCGGTAGGCGGCCTCCCACTGCTCGCGCCCGAAGGAGAGGGCGTCGGGGTTGCTCGGCGGTCCGCCCGTGTTCGTGACCAGGATCTCGATCGGGCCGAGCGCGCCCTCGACCGCACCGACGAGGCGCGGCGCGGCTTCGAGGTCGGCGCTGTCGTGGACGAACGGATGCGCGCCGAGCTGGGCGGCGGCCTCCTCGATCCGATCCTGCGAGCGCGAGCTCACGGCGACCTGCGCTCCCTCGCCCGCGAGGGCCTGGGCGATCCCGAAGCCCAGCCCGCGCGAGGCACCGGTGACGAGGGCGACCTTGCCGCGGATTCCGAAATCCATGTAGGAGAGGCTAGACCGTGAGCTCCGCGGGTACGAGCTCGACGTCGATCGGCTCGCCGCGGCGGACGACCGAGACGCGCACCGGGACGTCGATGAGCTCCGCGACCATGAGCCGCTGGAGCTCCGAGACGCTCGTCACCGGCTCGCCGTCGATCGCGACGATGAGATCCTCAGGATGCAGCCCCGCTCTCCCGGCCGGACTGTCCTCGACGACCTCCACGACTTCGACGCCGCTGTCACGGCCGATGCGCGCACGCAGCGCCGGCGGAAGCGGGCGCGGGCCGCCGGCGATGCCGAGGTACGAACGCCGGAACCGCCCCTCGGTCATGAGGGCGCCGACGATCTTTCGCGTCGCGGCGTTGATCGGCACGGCCAGGCCGAGTCCGACGCCCGCGACGGCGGTGTTCACGCCGACGACCTCGCAGGCCCCGTTGGCGAGCGCGCCTCCGGAATTCCCCGGGTTCAGCGCAGCGTCGGTCTGGATCACGTTGTCGATGATCCGTTGCGCGCGACGTGCCCGCGCCGGAAGTGAGCGGCCGACCGCGGACACGACGCCCGCCGTCACCGAGCCGGCGAAGCCGTTCGGGTTGCCGATCGCCACGACGAGCTGGCCCACGCGAAGCCGGTCGGCGTCTCCGAGTACGGCCGGAACCAGGTCTCCCGAGTCCGCGCGCAGGACGGCGAGATCGGAGAGCGGATCCGTCCCGACGACCGAGAACAAAACCTCGCGCCCGTCGACGAACGACGCGCGGCCGCCGGCGTCGGCCCGCGCGACGACGTGGGCGGACGTGAGGAGGAAACCGTCGGCGGTGAGCACGACGGCGCTGCCTCCGCCGACGGGCGTCCGGCCGCCGCGACCCCGGCGCGTGACGCGGAGGTTCGCGACGGAGCGCCCGAGCCGGTCGGCGACGCCGACGACGGTCCGCGAGTAGGCGTCGAAAGCCTCCTGCTCGCTCGGTAGCTCGACCGCCGACACGTCAGCTCGCCTCGAGTGCGACCTCGACCGTACGCTCCTCCGTCCCCCGCACCAGCCCGAGCTCGACCGAGCCGCCGGGCTCCAGCGCATCGAGCGTCTCGTAGAGATCGTCGACCTGCGCGATCGGCTTCCCGCCGGCCGCGACGATCAGGTCGCCACGCTCGACTCCTGCTCTCCGGGCCGGGCCCTCGTCGTCGACGGCTCGCACGAGGAGGCCGTCGAGTTCCGGGAGCCCGACTGCGCGCCGCATCCGCCGGGCCGCCCTGCTCGGCGCGATCGCGAGCCCGAGCCGCGGTCGCGCAGGCGACTCGCCTCGCGCGAGCGCCTCGACCCGCCGGCGCAGGTCGGCGTCGGCGGCGAGCGCGAGAATGAGGCCGCCCTCGAGGCGGATCGTGTTCAGGCCGAGGAGGCGTCCTTCGCCGTCGACGAGCGGCCCGCCGGACGAGCCGCGCACGAGTGGAGCCGTGTGCTCGATCGCGCCGCGGATCCGCCGGCCGCGAGGCCCGCGGAAGGTCCGGTCGGTCGCCGAGACGAGGCCGAACGTGACCCGCAGGCTCCGCCCGCCGGGCCGCGCGAGCGCGAAGACAGGCGCTCCGACGCCGGCGGGGACGCTGTCGCCGTTTGCCCACGGCACGGGCGGCGAACCGGCCGTATCCGCCGAGATGACCGCGACGTCCCCGTCGACGTCGAGGCCGGCGACGCGGCCCGCAGCCTGCCGTCCGTCCGCGAATGTGAGCGAGAGCTCTTCGCGCCGCACGTTGTGGGCGTTCGTGAGGATCTTCCCCTCGTCGAAGACGACGCCCGAACCGAACCCCCGACCGCGGCCGAGCCCGACGACGGACGGGCCCGTGCGCTCCGCGGAGCTCGCCACGGCTTCCTGCAGCTCCTCGAGAAAGCTCATCTTCCCTCCTGAGTAACTTGCGAATTGCAAGTTACTATACAACCCGTGCGCTCTACGATCGCGGCGGTGCCGGAACGAGACGCCTCGCCCCTGGAGGAAGCCGTCGCACGCGTCGGAGACCGCTGGACGCTCCTGCTCGTCGACGCCCTCCTCGACGGGCCCCGGCGGTTCAACGAGCTCGCGGACCTCGTGCCCGGGATCGCGCCGAACATCCTCACGGCGCGCCTGCGCGCTCTCGAGCGCGACGCGCTCGTCGTCGCCGAGGCCTACTCCGAACGGCCGCGCCGGTTCGTGTACGAGCTGACGGAGTCCGGACGCGAGCTCGCCGGCGCTCTACGGCTCCTGGCCGAGTGGGGCGCACGGCGCTCCGGCGGCTCCGAGCCGCTCCGCCACGAGCTGTGCGGGACGCCCCTCGACGCGCGCTGGTACTGCCCGACCTGCGAGGAAGCGGTCGGCGACGCGGAGACGGTCGACGTCGACTTCGTGTAGCCCGCTACGCCGCGGTCGCCGTCGCCCGCTCGAAGATCTCGAGCAGCGCCTGCTGATCCTTGCGCGAAAGGCCGGTGATCGCCGGCGGCGGCTCGTTCATGAGCGCGACGATGCGCTCGCGCAGCTCGAGGCCCTCCGGTGTGAAGACGACGGTCTTGACGCGGCGGTCGCGCTCGTCGGCCCGGCGTTCGACGATCCCGCGCGCTTCCAGCCGGTCGACGAGCCCGGTGACGTTCGACGCGTCGCAGAAGAGAACGTCCGCGAGCTCGCTCATCGTCACCGGCCGGTCCGGATCCATGTGCCGAAGCGCGAACGCCTGCGGAGGCGAGAGGCCGAGCTCCGCCACGGCGTGGAGAAAGCGCCGTCGGTTCTCGAGCATGAAGTCCCAGAGCAGGCGCCACGCCTCCTGCGCCGGGCTCTTCTTCACAGCGGTCGCCACACCCTCATTATACTTGACCGCGTCAACACTTGACAAGCTCAATTATTTAGGTAGCGTACCAACGGATGACCGACGTTCACGGAATTCGCGCGGAGGCGCTCGTTCGCGATTTCAAGGGCGGCGTCCGCGCAGTCGACCGGATCGACCTCGAGGTCGCGCCCGGCGAGATCTACGGCTTCCTCGGTCCGAACGGGGCGGGGAAGTCGACGACGGTCCACATGCTCACGACCCTCTTGCCGCCCACGTCCGGTCGCGCATCCGTCGCGGGCTTCGACGTCGTGGCCGAGGGGCCGAAGGTGCGCTCGGCGATCGGAGCGGCGCTGCAGGAGGCGGCGCTCGACCCGTACCTCACCGGCCGCGAGCATCTCCGGCTGCAAACGGCGCTGCACGGGCTCTCCCGCGACGAACGGTCCGCCCGGGGCGATGAGCTCCTCGCGCGCGTCGGCCTCTCCGACGCTGCCGATCGCCGGGTCGGCGGGTACTCGGGCGGGATGAAGCGCCGGCTCGACCTCGCTCTCGCGCTCGTCCATCGCCCCGAGATCCTCTTCCTGGACGAGCCGACGACCGGGCTCGACGTCCAGAGCCGCACCGCGCTCTGGCAGGAGGTCGGCCGCCTGGCGAAGGACGAGGGCGTCACGGTGTTCCTGACCACGCAGTACCTCGAGGAGGCCGACGTCCTCGCCGACCGCGTGGGAATCATCGACCACGGCCGCATCGTCGCCGAGGGCACGCCCGAATCGCTCAAGGCCGAGATCGGCCGGCCGAGCGTCGAGGCCGTTCCGGCCGACCCGGCGGAGCACGGCGCGGTTGCGACCGTGCTCGAACGCTTCGGCGACCCGATCCCCGGATCGCCCGTGGGAGTCACCGTGCGGCTCCGCGGCTCGGAAGCCGAGCTCGCGGAGATCGTCCGTGCACTCGACGCCGAGGACATCGCCGTCGCGCACCTCCAGGTGCATGCGCCGACGCTCGACGACGTCTTTCTCGCGAAGACCGGGCGCTCGCTCGAAGGGGCAGGCGCGGAGCCCGAGCCGGAGCCGGAGCCAGAAGCCGTCCCGGCATGAGCTCGTCGCTCGGGACGCAGATCGCCACGCTCGCGCGCCGGTCGATCGTGCGCACGATGCGACAGCCGGCCTCGGCCATCCCGCCGCTCGTCTTCCCGCTCGTCCTGCTCGCGGTCAACACGAGCGGCCTCGACGCGGCCACCCGCATCCCCGGCTTCCCGACCGATTCGTACCTCGACTTCGCGCTTGCCTTCGCCTTCCTCCAGGGCGCCATGTTCTCGACCATGAACGCGGGCACCGATCTGGCGAGGGACATCCAGACGGGCTTCCTCAACCGCCTCTCGCTGACGCCGATGCGCGGCGCGGCCCTCATCGCAGGACACCTCGGCGGCGTCCTCGCACTCGCGCTCGTGCAGGCCGTCGCCTACCTGGCCGTCGGCCTGATCGCCGGCGCGAGCGTCCAGGCGGGCGTGCTCGGGGCGCTCGTGATCTTCGCGCTCTTCTTCCTGATCGCCCTCGGTTTCGGCGCCCTCGGGGCCTTCATGGCTTTGCGCACGGGATCCGGGGAGGCCGTGCAGGGTCTCTTTCCGCTCATGTTCGTGCTGCTCTTCCTCTCGTCGATGAGCCTGCCGCGGAATCTGATCGAGATCGGCTGGTTTCGGACCGTCGCCACGATCAACCCGGTCTCGTACCTCGTCGAGGGCGTACGCAGCCTGATCATCGAGGGCTGGAACGGGGAGGCCCTCGGGCTCGCCTTCGCGATCGCGCTCGGGCTGGTCGCGCTCGGCGTGAGCGCCGCGAGCCTGGCGCTCAGGACTCGGCTGGTGCGGACATGACCTGGCACTCGTTCCGGTCGGTCGCGCTGGCGGTCGCGTGGCGGAATCTGCACAACTTCTTCTTGAACCCGGCGCTCTTCATCCCGGCGCTCCTCTTCCCGCTCTTCTTCTTCACCGCCTTCGCAGGCGGGCTCTCACGCGTCGACAACGTTCCCGGCTTCGACTTCCCGAACGGCTACACGGCCTTCCAGTTCGTGTTCGTGCTCGTCCAGACCGCCGCGTTCGGCGGTGTCTTCACGGGCTTCGCGGCGGCCCGCGACTTCGAGAGCGGCTTCGCCCGGCGCCTGCTTGTCGCCGCGCCGAACCGGCTCGGAATCCTCGGCGGCTACAGCCTCGCCGCCCTCGTGCGCTGGGTCTTCACGGCGACGATCGTGACGGGCGTCGCGCTCGCGGTCGGGATGCAAGTCGGCGGGGACGGCGTCGACCTGTTCGGGCTGTACGGGCTCGCGCTGATCGTGAACGTCGCTGCGACGCTCTGGGCGGCAGGGGTGGCGATGAGACTCCGGACGATGCAGGCCGGCCCGGTCATGCAGATGCCTGTCTTCCTGACGCTCTTCCTCGCGCCGGTCTACGTGCCGCTCGACCTGATCGCAGGCTGGGTGCACGCCGTCGCCTCCGTCAACCCGATCACGTTCGTCTTCGAGGCGGGGCGCGGGTTCATCGCCGGCGAGCCGGTTCACGTCGCCCTCGCATTCGCCTGCGCGCTCGCGCTCGTCGCGCTCTTCTCGGTCTGGGGCCTCCGCGGCCTCCGCAGCGCCGAGCGGTCGGCTTAGGATTGCGCCGACGAAAGGAGCACAGATGGCATTCGAGCTTCCCGACCTCCCCTACGACTTCGGCGCCCTCGAGCCGCACATCGACGAGCAGACGATGCGGATCCACCACGACAAGCATCACGGCACGTATGTCACGAATCTGAATAACGCGCTCGAGGGCACGGACTGGGCCGACAAGCCGATCGAGGACGTCCTCCGAAACCTCGACGAGATCCCCGAGGACAAGCGGACGGCCGTGCGAAACAACGGCGGCGGCCACTACAACCACACGCTCTTCTGGGAGTGGATGAGCCCGGACGGCGGCGGCGAGCCGGAGGGCGAGCTCGCCTCCGCGCTCGACGAGACCTTCGGCTCGTTCGAGGACTTCAAGGCCGAGCTGAAGGATGCGGGCGTGAAGCGGTTCGGGAGCGGCTGGGCCTGGCTCGTCGCCGACGGCGGCTCGCTCTCGATCACCTCCACGCCGAACCAGGACAACCCGATCTCCGACGGCCTGACGCCGGTGCTCGGCGTCGACGTCTGGGAGCACGCGTACTACCTCAAGTATCAGAACAAGCGCCCGGACTACCTGGACGCCTGGTGGAACGTCGTCAACTGGCCGAAGGTCGCCGAGGGCTTTTCGCGGTAGCCACCTCGCGACACGAGTCGACCGCGATCGACAGCGTCTGCGACCCGTCGGCGAGCTCGACGACGCAGGCGTCCTCGAGAACGCGGTACTCGCGGACGAAGCCCTCGCCTTCCGGCGTCGAGACCCTGCGGCCGACCCGCGGCGCGCGGTCCCGGAAGCTCTTGTAGAGCGGGTGCTCGTACGCGAGGCAGCAGCGCAGCCGCCCGCACAGGCCCGTGATGCGACCCGACGCGACCGGGAGATCCTGGTCTTTCGCCATCCGGAGCGTGACGGGCTGCTCGTGGGTCGGGTACCGGCGGCAGCAGTGCTTCGTCCCGCAGAGGCCGAAGTCCCCGCAGAGGCGCGCGCACTCGCGCGGCCCGACCGAGGTCAGGTCGACCCGGCGCCCGAGCCGGCGCGCGAGCTCGCCTCGGAGGTTCGAGACGTTCTGGCGCTCCTCCGCCTGGTAGGCGATCAGGAACCGCGAGCGGTCGAAGACGAGCTCGGCGGAGACCGGCTTGAGCGGGAGGCCGTCGCGGTCGAGCAGCTCGCGGAATGCGAGCATCGCCGCCTTCGACTCGCGCTTGTTCTCCTCGACCACCTCGCGATCGACGTCGGTCGCCCGACGCACGACCTTCTTCAACGGCGCGGGCGGCGGGCCCTCGAGCTCGTGATTCGGCCGGACGACGCGGCCGAACTCCTGGCCCCGCGACGTCTGACAGATGACGCGCTCGTTCCATGCGAGCTCGAGCCCGGCCGGGTCGAAGGAGTAGACGCGGCCCCCGGGTGAGAAGACGACGCCGACGGCATCGGGCATGGGCGAATTATCGGCCTGCGGCCTGCGCTCCGTGAAGGGCTCGGCGGAGGCGGACGAACAACGCCTCGAGCGCCAGACCGGTCTGGACGTTGAACTCGAACGAGCGCCACACGTCCCGAACGGTCTCCGCTGCCATCTCGGCGGCGCGGCCGCGCTCGGACGCGTCGGTCTCGAGCTGACCGAGCCGGTCCGAGTTCAGGACGGCCCCTTCCGCGCCGGCCGCGACGACGAAGAGGTCGCGGTACCAACCCGAAAGCAGCTCGAGCGCGTCGAGAACGTCGTCGCGCTCGGCTCCCCGGGCCGCCCGCCGGGCGCGCTGTTCGAGCTCGCGCGACGTCTCCTCGCCCGTCGCCGCCTCTTCGACCGCACGCCTGGCCGCACTCCCCCGTTCGCGCGCGATCGCGCCGACCGCTTCGGCGGCTCGCGCCGGATCGAACCCGTCGTCGAGGTAGACCGACCGTGCGAGCTCGAGCAGGCGGTTCCGCCGCTCGCCGGCCTTCGGCTCGAGCAGCCGGTCGGCGCGGTCGAGCCGGCCTCCGGCGACGCGAGCCTGCACGTCGAGTGTCTCCCCCGAGACGCCGCGAGCGGCGAGGTAGGCCTTGACCGCTCGCTGCGAAAGCCGCCGAAACGGGACGAGCTGGCAGCGCGAGCGGATCGTCTCCGGGATCGACCCGAGCTCGTCGGCGACCAGCACGATCGTGGCGTAGGCGGGCGGCTCCTCGAGGTCTTTCAAGAGCGCGTCCGCGGCGTCCTCGTTCATCACGTGCGCCCCGAAGACGAGGTAGACGCGCCGCGCCGCCTCGAACGGGCGCATGTGCAGGTCGCGCCGTAGATCCCGGACGGGATCGATCCGGATCTGGTCGCCGAGCGGCTCGAGGACGTAGAGGTCGGGATGCGCGCGGCGAGCCACGCGCTCGGGGGCGTCGAGGAGCTCGCCCGCGAAGACGAGCGCGGCACGCCGCTTGCCCACTCCTAGCGGCCCGTAGAAGAGATACGCGTGCGCGGGGCCGTCGGCGAGCGCAGCCCTCAGAAGGCGCTTGGCCTCCTCCTGCTCAGGAAAGGTCTCGAAGCTGTCCACGGATGAGCCGGGCCAATTGTTCCGGCGGCTGCGTGCCGTCGGCCAGGAGAATCCGCTGCGCGAAGATCGCCGCGAGCTCGCGATACGCCTCGTCGACAGCGGCGATGAAGTCCCGCCCGCTCCGTTCGATGCGGTCGAGACTGTCGCCCTTGCGCCGAAGCGCATCCTCGACGGGCACGGTCAGAAGGATCGTCCGCTCGGGGAGCAGGCCTCCGACCACGACGAGGTTCAGCTCGAGCACGCGCTCGACGCCGAGTCCACGTGCGATGCCCTGGTAGGCGAGCGACGAGTCCAGATAGCGGTCGCAGACGATGTCCGCACCGCGCGCAAGCGCCGGCCGGATCACCTCGTCGACGAGCTGTGCACGGGCTGCCGCGAAGAGCGACGCCTCTGCCCACGGAGCCATGCGCTCGCCGCCGAGGAGGAGCTCCCGAACCCGCTCGCCGAGCTCGGTCCCGCCCGGCTCGCGTGTCTCGACGACCTCTCGTCCTTCGGAGCGGAGCTGTTCGGCGAGAAGCCGTGTCTGGGTGGTCTTGCCGGAGCCGTCGACTCCTTCGAAGGTCACGAACAAGGGCACCACCTCACGGGGACGCGACGCGCGGGGCGGCGGCATCGGGGACGCTGCCGGTAGGGCACCGGCGTAGGATAGGAGTCCGTGCGGGCGCTAGTGACCGGGGGGGCGGGCTTCGTCGGCTCGCATGTGGTGGACGCGCTCGTCGCCCGCGGCGACGACGTTCTCGTCGTCGACGACCTCTCCCACGGCCGCAGGGAGAACGTGAACGAGCGCGCCGAGCTTGTCGTCGGCGACATCCGCGACCCGAACGCGCTGGGCGAGGCCTTTCGAGAGTTCCGGCCGGAGGCGTGCTTTCATCTCGCCGCGCAGGCAGACGTCCGAGTCTCCGTGGCGCGACCCGATCTCGACGCGGACGTCAACGTGCTGGGCACGATTCGCGTGCTCGAGGCGGCGCGCGAGGCCCGAGCGAAGGTCGTCTTCTCCTCCACCGGTGGCGCGATCTACGGAGAGTGCGAGCGGCCTGCGCCCGAGACGACGGCCCGGGAGCCTCTCGCCCCCTACGGGACGTCGAAGCTCGCCGGCGAGGAGTATCTGGCGACCTACAACCGCCTCCACGGGACGAGCCACGTGGCCCTGCGCTACGGCAACGTGTACGGCCCGCGCCAGGATCCGCACGGCGAGGCGGGCGTCGTCGCGATCTTCTTCGGCCGGCTGGCCGCCGGCGAGCCCCCGCACGTCTTCGGCGACGGACGGCAGGTTCGCGACTACGTGTACGCCGGCGACGTCGCCGAGGCGACGCTCGCGGCGCAGGCCGCCCCGGCCGGCGTCTTCAACGTCGGAACGGGGCGGGCGACCTCGGTCGTCGACCTGCTCGAGGCGTGCATGCGGGTCAGCGGAATCGAGCTGGAGCCTGTCTTCGACCCGCCGAGGGCCGGCGAGCTGCAGCGAAGCGTCCTCGACGCCTCGCTCGCGGCGAGCGAGCTCGGCTGGCGGGCGGCGACCTCGCTGGACGAAGGGCTGGCCAAAACCTGGCGCTCGATCCGGGAAGGAGAGGCCTCGGGCGTCCCGAATTAGGGCGCCCCGTGGATCATCCGATCACCGCCCCCTCCGAGCAGACCTGGCGCGCGACCGCGCTCGTCGCCTCCGCGATCGCCGGGCTCGAGCTCTGCCTCCTCGTCGTCCTCGGTGCCATCTACTTCGCCCAACCCGTCGCGAACGCGATCGAGCAGCGCGCCACGGTCACACCAGCTCCGAAGGAGCACGCGGCAGCGGCCGAGCCGAAGGCGAAGACACATCCGTCTTCGCCGGTCAAAAAGCACGACGCGCCCTCGCTCACGCGCCACGAGACGTCGATCATGATCCTGAACGGAAACGGGATCCAGGGCGCGGCCGGTCAGGAGTCGATCGCCGTGCACTCGCTCGGCTACATGGTCGCCGGGACGGGGAACGCCGCGCGGAGCGACATCCGGCAAACGGTGGTCATGTATCGCTCCGGCTTCGAGCCCGAGGCGCGTCGCCTCGCGCGCGATCTGAACGGTGCCCGCGTGGCTCCCCTCGACGGAATCAGCCCGGCCGACCTCAGCGGCGCCCACCTCGCGCTCGTGCTCGGCGGCGATCTCGTCGACCGCGGCTAACCTAGGCCGCGTGCCGTCGCCCTTGCTCGTGCGCGCCTGTCGGCGCGAGGACGTCGAGCGGACGCCGGTCTGGTTCATGCGCCAGGCGGGCCGCTCGCTTGCCGAGTACCGCAGGATCCGCGAGTCCCACAACCTCTTCGAGGTCTGCCGAACGCCCGACCTCTGCGCCGAGGTCACGCTCCAGCCCGTCCGCGCGCACGGCGTCGACGCGGCGGTGATGTTCGCCGACATCATGCTCCCCGTCCTCGGGATGGGCATCGACGTCGAGCTGGTCGAGAACGTCGGCCCGGTCGTCGAGACACCCGTCTCGACGCTTGCCGACGTCCTCAGGCTTCGCGTTCCCGAGCCCGAGGACGCGGTCCCGTTCATCCTCCAGGCCGTGCGCCTCGTCCGTGACGAGCTCGACGAGGACACGGCGCTCGTGGGGTTCTGCGGCGGGCCGTTCACCGTCGCCGGCTATCTGATCGAAGGAAAACCGACGCGCGATTTCGTCAAGACGAAGACGTGCATGTACCGCTCCCCCGAGGCCTGGCACGCGCTGATGGACAAGCTCGCGAACACCTTCGCCGCCTACGTTCAGGCCAAGGTCGAGGCCGGCGCCGACGTCATCCAGCTCTTCGACTCCTGGGTCGGCAACCTCTCCGCGGCCGACTACCGCGAGTTCGTCGCCCCGTACTCGGCCCGCGTCCTTTCCTCGGTGGACGTCCCCACGATCCACTTCGGGACGGGGACGGCGCACCTGCTCGCGGACATGGCCGCCGTCGGAGGCGACGTGATCGGGGTCGACTGGCGCATCCCGATCGACGAGGCCTGGGAGATCGTCGGCCCGGAGCGAGGCGTGCAGGGGAACCTCGACCCGACGCTTCTGCTCGGCCCGTGGGAGCGCGTCGAGCGCGCCGCCGTCCGAATCCTCGACGCCGTCGACGGCCGACCCGGACACGTCTTCAACCTCGGCCACGGCGTCTTGCCCGCGACGAGGCCCGCCGATCTGCGGCGGATCGTGGAGCTCGTCCACACGAAGACCGCGCGCGCCGTCGCATGAAGACGGCCGTCGTCTTGATGGCATACGGGAGCCCGTCCGATCCCGAGGACGTCCCGGCGTACTTCGCGGACATCCGCGGAGGGCGCCCCGTCCGGCCGGAGGCCGTCGTCGAGCTGACCGAGCGCTACCGGCGGATCGGCGGCTCGCCCCTGAACGAGATCACGGAAGCGCAGCGCGCGGCTCTGGCCGAGGAGCTCGGCGCGCCCGTGTACGTGGGGATGAAGCACTGGCGCCCGCGCATCGCCGACGCGGTCGCAGCGGCCGTCGAGGACGGCGCCGAGCGCCTCGTGGCGCTCGTCCTCGCTCCGCACTACTCGCGGATGTCGATCGGCGGCTATCTCGACCGCCTCGAGGCGGCGACGAGCGGCTCCCTCGATGCCGTCTTCATCCCGAGCTGGCACGATCACGAGCTGCTCGTCGAAATCCTGGCGGCGCGGATCGGCGCAACCGACGCGCACGTCGTCTTCACGGCGCACTCGCTGCCGGCTCGGATCCTCGACGAGGGCGACCCCTACCGCGACCAGCTGCTCGAGACCTCGCGGCTCGTCGCCGAGCGGGCCGGGGTCGTGGACTGGTCGTTCGCGTTCCAGTCGGAGAGCGCGACCGGCGAGCCCTGGCTCGGCCCGGACATCCTCGACGAGCTCGACCGCCTCCATTCCGAGGGCGTGCGGAAGGTGCTCGTCTGCCCGGTCGGCTTCGTCGCCGACCATCTCGAGATCCTCTGGGACATCGACGTCGAGGCGCGGGAGAAGGCTGCCGAGCTCGGCCTGGAGCTCGACCGCACCGCCTCGCTGAACGACGACCCCGCCTTCATCCGGGCGCTCGCCGATCTCGTGCGACCGCACTTGGTCGGAGACCCCGTCGGGCATACCGCGATGCGAGACGATGAGCACGCGTAGCTGTCCGGACTGGCCCGCGCTGCTCGAGGTCGCGCCCGATCTCCACTTCAAGCACTACACGCTTGCCGAGGCGCAGCTGCCGGGCGAGGCGTTGGTGAACCTGCCCAACGTCCCGCTCGAAGCGGTGGCGATCTGTGCCGACCTCGAGCACAACGTCTTCAATCCCGCGCACACCGATCCCGACGTCGCCGCAGCCCTCGGCGAGACGTACTGGTACGACCTCCGCGAGTGGGCCGCGAAGAGCCCCGGCGCGAACCCTCGTTTCTAGGACTTCCGCTGGCCCCCGAGGCTCAGCCGACGCTCGCGTTCGCCTCGCAGGACGAGTGGGAGGACTGGCTCGAGGCCAACCACGCCGTCTCGGACGGCATCTGGATGAAGATCGCGAAGAAGGGGTCCGGGATCGAAATCGGTCACCCATCCCGAGGCCGTCGAGGGCGCGCTTTGCTTCGGCTGGATCGACGGACAGATGCGCGCGCTCGACGAGCACTTTTACGTCCAGCGGTTCACGCCTCGCCGTCGTCGCAGCAAGTGGTCTCGGATAAACCGCGAGAAGGTCCTCGCGCTCGAGCGGGCGGGACGGATGCGGCCTGCGGGCCTCGCGGAGGTCGAGCGTGCGAAGGCCGACGGCCGCTGGGACGAGGCCTACGAGCCGCCGAGCGCCATGACCGTCCCCGAAGACCTTCGGCGCGAGCTCGACGCAAACCCGGGAGCGCGCGACGTGTTCGAGTCGCTGAGCCGCCAGAACCGCTACGCGATCCTGTTTCGCCTGCACGACGCGAAGCGGCCGGAAACGCGGGCGCGGCGACTCGAGAAGTTCGTCGCAATGCTCAAGGCGGGGGAAAGGCAGTATCCATAGACTCCTGAGCGTGGGTAAGGGCTACGCCGAGGGCCCGGCGGCCGAGGAGCGCTACGAGGCGCTCGAGCGCGGCCGGTCCGACGCCGGCGAGGCGACCGCACCCCGACCCGCCGTCTTCGGCTCGACGAAGGACAACCCCGAGCGGCATTTCCTGGGCTGGGCCGAAGACGTCGACGCCGACAAGCTGTTCGCCTCCGGAAAGGCCTGGGGCCTGACGGTCAGGCGGGTCGCTCCAGACTGACGGAGCCGTCCTCCCGGAGGGTCCAGCCGGGGTTGTGCGCGACCTCCCACGGATGACCGTCCGGGTCGACGAAGATCCCCGAGTAGCCGCCCCAGAACGTCTCGGCGCCCGGGCGGCCGATCGTCGCGCCGGCGGCACGGGCGTCCTCGAGAACGGCGTCGACCTCCGCGGGCGACCGCACGAGGTGGGCGAACGTCACGCCACCCCAGCCGCCAGAGTCCTCTAAGGCGGAGTCCTCGGCGAGCTGGTCCCGGCCCCAGAGCGCGACGACCATGTCGCCGGACTGGAAGAACGCGACGTCGAGCTCCGGGTCGGTGTTCGTCCTCCACCCGAGCGCCTCGTAGAACCTCCGGGCCTGCTCGAGGTCGCGAACGCCGAGCGTCACGAGGTGCAGCCGCTGCTCCATCGGCGCGGAAGATCCTACGCCTGGTCGCGATCAGTCCCGCGCGCCGACGCCCTGCTCGACCTCGCCCGCACGTCGCGGGGCCGTGTCGCCGCGCAAGGGCGGGGTGTCGAGGCCGGAGCCGTCGCGCATCCCCGTCATGACGTCCCTGATCGCGTCGACGGAGCTCCGAATCGGCTCCCAGCCGAGCTCGGCCCGCGCGCGCGTCGTGTCGAGGAGCGGGACGCCGAGCGCGAGGTCGATCCAGCCGGGCGGCGTCGGCTGCAGACGGGCGCGCCACGTGAGGTCGACCGCAGCGCGAAGGGCCTGCGCCGGGATGCGGACGGGTCGGGCGTCGAGCGCGCGCCCCAGCGTCTGCGGATCCAGAACGGGGTCGGCCGCGATGTTGAACGCCCCCCGGACATCGCTCGTGACGGCGAGCCTGTACGCCTCGCCGACGTCGTAGGAATGCACGGCCTGAAAGCGGAGCGTCGGGAGGTCGGGCACGAACGGGATCAGGCCCGGCCGAACGAGGAAGCCGGGGAGGAACGGGCCGGCGAAGAGCCTGCGCTGCTCGGTCGCCGACTCGCGCTTGAACGTCAGCGCCGGCCGGAGCCGCACGACGCGGGTCGACGGATTGTCCCGCTCGAAGCGATCGAGGTGGCGCTCGACCTCGGCCTTGTGACGGGAATAGAAGCTCGTCGGGATCCCGGTCGTCGGCCAGCTCTCGTCGACCGTGCGGTCCTTCGGGCCGGTCGCGTAGGCGCCGACCGAGGAGGCATAGACGAGCTTCGCGACGCCCGCTTCCGCGACAGCCCGGAACACACGAGATGAGCCCTCGACGTTCGTACGCCAGAGCGTCGGCAGGTCCCGCGACGGCTGGATCGCCCACGCGAGGTGAACGACCGCATCGGCTCCCTCGAAGAGCGGCGCGAGCTCGTCGCGGGAGACGTCGGCCGCCGCCCACTCCGTCTTGTCGAGCTCGAGGTCAGGCTTCCGCCGGGCGATCCCGAGGATCGAGTCGACACTCCGGTCGGGCGCGAGCGCACGGAGCACGCTCGTGCCGACGTTTCCGGTCGCACCGACCACGACGAGTCGCATCCGAGCTCAGTTACCCGCGCCCCATCCGCTAAACGCGCGAGCACCAGTACACGTCGGTGACGTGCTCGAGCGGGCCCGGGCCGAGCTCGCGGACACGCTCGAGCACGCGCTCCCGCTCGTCGTCCGGGAGCACCGAGATGAAGCTGATCGACGCAACCCGGGCGACGAGGCCCTCCACGTCGGCTTCGACGACGTGCTGAAAACGGCGCTCCTCGAGCGGGCTGAAGAGCGCCGACTCTTCGAACGCACGGCGCCAGGCCGACGTCGCGTACGCGGGCACGTCGCCCCGGTACGGATCGACGATCGCGCTGAGGCGCCGTTGCCGCTCCGACCGAGCGTCGCGACGGTTCCAGATCAGCCCGAGGCGCCCCGACGGCCGCAGCACGCGGTGGATCTCGGGCAGTGCCCGCCCACCGTCGAACCAGTGGAACGCCTGGGCGACGGTGACCGCGTCCACCGAGCCATCCGCGAGCGGAATCGACTCGGCCGTCCCTTCGAGCGCCTCGACCTGGGGGAGCGACCGGGCGAGCGCGGCACGCATCCCGTTCACGGGCTCGACCGCGATGGTGTGGGCGCCGCAGCGCACGAGTGCCCGCGTGAACTTGCCGGAGCCGGCGGCGAGGTCGAGCACGGTCGTGCCCGGCCCGATCTCGAGCTCCCGTGCGAGCAGGTCGACCGCCTCGGGCGGGTAGCCGGGCCGGCCGCGCTCGTAGTCCGCGACGCCGCGCTCGAAGCCCCGCGCCGCCGAATCGTGAATCGCCGCCATCCGCCGGAGCCTATGCCCCGGTTCGTACGATTCGCCGATGAGTACTCGCCGCCTCGCGCTCCGGTCGCCGCTGCGGGCGACGAGCGTCCGCATCGAGGCGGACGAGGCGCGGGCGCTGGTGAGCGGCGGCGCCCTGCTCGTCGACGTCCGGAGGCCCGACGACCGCACGATCCCGCTCGAGGGCGCCGAGCGCGTTCCGCCGGACGAGATCCCCGCCCGCATCGCCACGCTCGCCCGCGACACGCCCATCGTGCTCGCGTGCACCTGAGAGGGCGAGGCGACGAGCGCGCGTGTCGCGCACTGGCTCAGGGATAGAGGATTCGAGGCGTATGCGGTGCGCAGGGGGATCGCCGCCCTGCAGGGAGAAGCAGCGAACGCTGACCTCGAGCTCGCCGCCGCGGCCGCCGAGCCGGCGCCTCCCTCGCGCGCCCTCGCGGCGCTCCGCCACCCGAGCTTCCGGCGCTACTCGATCGGCGTCTTCCTCTCGCTCGTCGGAAACTGGATCGAGGCAGGGGCCTTCGGCTACGTCGTCCTGCTCCTCGGCGGATCGGCGGCAGCGCTCGGCCTGATCGGGTTCCTGAGCACGATCCCGAACCTGCTGCTCGCGCTTCCGGCCGGTGCGCTCGCCGACCACCACGACCGCCGGAAGCTTCTCCTCCTCTTCCAGGGCCTGAACCTCTTCGTGGCCGGATCCCTGGCCGCCCTCTGGGTCACGGGGCACCTCACCGTGCCGCTCATGGGCGTGATCGCGATCGTCGGCGGGTCGCTCGGCACCCTGAGCTTTCCCGCCTTCCAAGGCATGCTCGCCGCGACCGTCCCGGCCCGGGACCTCGAGAGCGCGGTCGCTATCAACAGCCTTTCGCTCCAGCTCGCGCGCTTCGTCGGGCCGGCGATCGCGGGTGTGCTGCTCGCGACGGCGGGGCCCGGCTGGGTGTTCGGGGTCAACGCGGTCAGCTTCTTCGCCGTGCTCGCCGCCCTCGCGCTGCTGCCGGGAGTCGGGAGGACGGCGACGGAAACGGCGGGAATCGTCGGCGGCGCGATGCGCGCAGGCCTCCGCTACGTCTTCGAGAACCGGAGCTTGTCCTCCCTCATGGCCCTGATGGTGCTCGCCGGCCTCTTCGGCACGCCGCCCGTCGCGTTCATGGTCCCCGCGATCGCGCGCTTCCAGCTCGACGGCGGGGCCGGAACCGTGGGGACGCTCATGGCGCTCATCGGCCTCGGGTCGTTCATCGGCTCGATCGTGCTCCTGCGCCTCGCCCGGCGCGCGAACAAGGGTGAACCGATGCTCGCCGGCTTCTTCGCGACCGCTGCCGCGATCGCGGTCTTCGGGTTCTCGACGAGCGCGCCCCTCTCGTATGCGGTCGCGGTACTCGGCGGCATCGGCGGCGTCGTCTTCATCGGGCTCTCGACCGTCGTCGTCCAGTCGACCGCCTCCGACGAGATGCGGGCACGGGCGATGGCGATCTGGGCAGCGGCGTTCGTCGGCATGCTCCCGTTCGGCGCCCTCCTGACCGGCGCTCTCACCGCGGCCGTGGGGCCCGGCACAGCCGTGCTGATCGACGGGCTCTGCGTGGGCCTCGGCGGGCTGGTCGTCCTCCTGCTCCGCCCACACGTCGCCTGGCTCGGATGCGCCGCGCTTCCCGAGGCATGCGTCGCCGCCGTTCAGCCCGAGGCCGTCGCGACGGCCACGCGTTAGGCGGCCGCCCGAGCGGGTACGGCTTCGAAGAGATAACTAGAGGCGAGGAAAGGGGTAAAAACATGCCTGAGATCACAACTCCACGCGATCTCTTCCTGCACGAGCTCGGCGACATCCTCTACGTCGAGGAGAAGCTCGAGCAGGAGGTTCTGCCGAAGCTGATCGACGAGGTCACGGACGGCGAGTTCAAGCAGGGCCTCGAGAAGCATCTGCAGCAGACGCGGCAGCACGTCGAGAACGTCGAGGAGGTCTTCTCGAAGCTCGGCGTGGAGGCGCAGACCGAGGAATGCGTCGGGTTCGAGGGGCTGAAGGCCGAGCACGACCAGCTCGTCGGCGAGTCCTCGACCGACGTGATCGATCTCGTCGACGCCGGCGCGGCCGCTCGCACCGAGCACTACGAGATCGCCGCTTACGAGAGCCTGATCGCGCTCGCCCGGGCGCTCGACGAGAAGGACGTCATCGAGCTGCTCGACGCGAACCTGAAAGACGAGAAGGAGACGCTCCGCGAGGTCGAGTCGATCGCCAAGCGCGTCGGCAAGGAGACCGCGAAGGCCCTTACCTAGACACGAGGGCGCTCGTCCACCCGTTTCACCCACTCGGCGAGGCGCGCGTGCGCCTCGCCGAGCTTCTGGTGCTCGACCAGAACCTGGTGGAAGAGCTCGTCGTCGTCCTCGGGCAGCCCGAACACGGCGTACTTGAGGAACGGGAACGCGGCGACGTCTGCCGCCGAGAAGTCGTTCCCGAAGAGGTAGTCGCGCCCGTCGAGGAGCGTGGCGAAGACGTCGAGCCAGCGCTGCATATGCGCGCCGAGCTGCTCGACGAGCACGCCGTCCGGACTCGCCTTCTCGAGCTCCGCCGTGATCGCGTTCGGCGGCCATTTCCAGACGCGGTTGAACCACTCGACGAAGACGCCGAGCTCTGCGTCCCGGGCCGGATCGCCGCGCGGGTAGAGCGGCGGATCCGGGTAGCGCTCGTCGAGCCAGCGGACGATGTCCATCGACTCCGTGCGGACGTTGCCCTCGTCGTCGACCAGAACGGGCACGAGCTCCTGACCGCTCACCTCCCGCACGGCCGAGCGATCGGCCGGGTCGATCCAGACGCTCTCGACCTCGAGCCCCTTGTGCGCGAGTGCTAGCGCGACGCGCTCGACGTTCGTCGAGTGTTCGAAGCGGTAGAGCCGCACGGCACGGAGGTTAGTGGCTCGACCGCCCGAGGAAGAAGCAGGACATGCCGAACAAACGAGCCAACGTCAAGAACGAGAAGCAGTACGAAGCCCTGAAGGACAAAGGGATGTCGAAGGAGCGCGCCGCGCGGATCGCGAACTCGCCGGGCGCCTCGAGCCGCGGCGGCAAGAAGTCGGGTTCGGGCGGCAACTCCAAACAGGGCGGCACGACCGCGCAGAAGAAGGCCGCCGGCCGCAAGGGCGGCAAGGCGGCCGCCAAGAAGAGCTAGCCTACGGCGTCTTCTCGCCCGCGGTCACGTCAACCGCGAGCCAGTTCGCGGTCGGCGCGAGCGGACAGACCCAGCGCGGGTCGTACGCGCATGACGGGTTGTACGCGAAGTTGAAGTCGAGCACGAGCCTTTCGTCGACCGACCCGAGATCGGCTCCCTTCACCGTGTCGAGCAGGTAGCGGCCGGCCGGATACGTCGACTCGCCCGCCGTTCCGTCGCCGAACGGAAGGAAGAGCCCTCCGCCATAGCCCTCGAGCCAGTAGAGCTCGGCCGAGCAGTCGACGCCGTAGAGCTCGAAGTCCGTCCGGGCAAAACGCGTGAACGCGTACCGGACGCCCGTGCTCGTGACGATCTCGCGCCGCTCCGGCTCGAGGGGAGCGACCTCGCCGAGAACCCGGGCCTCCCGGTCGTAGTCGAAGTAGCGGCAGCCCTGGAAGGCGTCTCGACTCCCCGCGGAGATCGGCGACTGCGGATGCTCGCGGAAGAGCCGGTCGCGCGTCTGACGCCACGTCTGCCAGGCGGCTTCGGGATCCTCGGACGAGCGGATCGACGCGTAGAGACCGAACACGGTTCGTTTCCAATCGAGCAGGTCGAGCGTCTCGTCGACACTCAGCGCGGCGGTCTGCATGCCGATGACTAACGTTGGCTCTCGTGTCCGTAGTCCCGCGACGGCACTACAACGCAACGCTCGCCGCGCTCACGATCGCCGGAATCGCGTTCGCGCTGCAGCAGACGATGGTCATCCCGGCGCTCCCCGCGCTCCAGCGCGACCTGCACACGACCACGGCGTGGGCGACGTGGCTCCTGACCGGGTTCCTGCTCACGGCGTCGGTCGCAACGCCGCTCCTCGGGAAGCTCGGCGACCAGTACGGCAAGGAGCGGCTGCTGGTGATCAGCCTCGGCATCTTCTTCCTCGGCTGCCTCGGGGCCGCGTGCGCGTGGAACATCTGGTCGCTGATCGTCTTCCGCCTGATCCAGGGCGCCGGCGGCGCGGTCTTCCCGCTCTCGTTCTCGATCATCAAGGACGAGTTCCCGGAGGAGAAGGTCGGCACGGCGGTCGGCGTCGTCTCGTCCGTGTTCGCGGTCGGCGGCGGCCTGGGGCTCGTGCTCTCGGGCCTGATCGTGGACAACTTCTCCTGGCGCTGGCTCTTCATCGTCGGCGCCCTCGGCGTCGGAGCGGCAACGCTCTTCGTCTGGCGCACTGTCCCGGAGTCGCCGATCAAGACGCCCTCGCGCATCGACGTTCCGGGAGCGACGCTCCTCTCGGCGGGCCTCGTCTGCCTGCTGCTCGCCCTGACCGAGGGCGAGAGCTGGGGCTGGGGATCGGGCCGGATCGTCGGCCTTCTCGCGGGCGCGGCCGTGTCGCTCGTTTCGTGGGGGATCGTCGAGACGCGAGTGCCCGAGCCGATGGTCGACATGCGAATGCTCGCCCGCCGCACCGTGCTCTTCACCAACCTGAACGCATTCGTCGCCGGGTTCGCGATGTTCGGGTCGTTCATCCTTATCCCGACGTTCGTCGAGTCCCCACGCGGGCTTCCGACCTCACTCGCGCAGCTCGTGCACTACGGCTTCGGCGCGAGCTCCACGAGAGCGGGCCTGTATCTGCTGCCGGGCGCGCTGAGCGGGTTCGTCTCCGGGCCGTTGGCGGGGGTCCTCGGCCGCCGCTACGGCTCCAAGTGGCCGCTCGCGCTCGGGATGGGCATCGGCGCCTTCGGAATCGCGATGCTGGCCCTCTGGCACGACCGGCCGTGGCAGATCGTGCTCGGGATGCTCGTCCTCGGCGCGGGCCTTCCGATGACGTTCGCCGCGATGGCGAAGCTCATCGTCGACGCCGTCCGCCCCAGCGAGACCGGAGTCGCGACCGGGATGAACACCGTGCTGCGCACGATCGGCGGCGTGGTCGGGGGCCAGATGGGCGCGGCGATCCTGACCGCCGACACGATCGGGGCGACGCCCATCCCGGCCGAGTCGGCGTTCACGACCGCGTTCTGGATCAGCGCCGCCGCGGCGGTTCTCGCCGTCGGCCTCGCGCTGCTCGTCACGCCTCCACGGCGCTCGCTTCGGGCGAGGCAGGTCGCGGTCGCCGACGCAACAGAGCCTTCCGCTTAGAGGGCGCCGGGCGAGCAGCGCTGGTTCGCCGCCGTCGGCCGCCGATGGAACCTGCGACGACCCCGATCCGCGCTAGCCCATCGAGCGCTCGAGAAAGCGCTTGAAGCGCTCGGCGAGCCGCTGCCGGTCGGGGCGCCAGACCTTCGGGCCGGGTACGGCGATCGGTTGCTTGTCGAACCCCTTCAGCAGCTCGAGCATCGGACCGTCCTCGTCCTCGAGGAGTCGAGACGAGACGCGCACGTCGTAATCGGGCGAGATCCCGACGAGGTCATGGTCGTACGCCCGGTGATGAATCGTGCAGAGGCTCAACCCGTTGCTGACGACGGGTTCGCCATGCTGCTCGACGTCGCCGACGATATGAGCCGCGTCCAGGAGCCGAACCTCTTTCAGTCTGCAGACCGAGCACTGCGACTGGTACGCGTGCACGACATGTCCGCGGAAGCGGGCTTGGTGCAGGCGGACCCGTGTTTCGCGGACGAGATAACGCCGCTCGACTGGGTCGTCGACGAGCGTCGCTTCTTGGTCGTCGAGCGGCCCCCGCATCTTTCCCGGGGCAACGACCACGAAGCCCGCGGCCGGGTCGTTGTTGACGACATAAGCCGGAAACTCGGGTCGGTACCATCCGGGCCTTGTCCCTACGAACTGGACGATCGGCACTTGGAGGTCGAACGCCGCCTGTAGCGCTCGGTTGTCCGCCTGATCGGGCGAGCCGGATCGGTAGGCATACCGAAAGCCGTCGTCGGTGGGCTCGTCGTCATACGGTGAGTGAAAGGACGTCTGGATCGACAGGGCGGCCGGGCCGTCCTGCGCCTCCGCGCGATGGATGCCCTTCTGGCGGTTGAGATACGGGACGCGCCGGCCCCCGTACGTGAAACCGCGGTCGAGCCCACCCTTGTACGGAACGTCTGTGCCGAACTCGGCGCAGAGAATGGCGAGTTGGCCGAAGCACGAAGCCCGAAGGCCTTCGTCCAGCACGCGCCGATCGTAAATCGGAACCTACGACTCGTCGAGCCGGGCCGCGCGTATCCTCGCGCGTGGCGTGGACTCCGCCAGACGCCTTCGGTTCGAGGCAATCGAGCAGCCGCGCGCGCACGTCTACGTGGCGGAACAGCTGCGCCGCGAGATCGCCTTGCGTCTCCTCGATCCGACGACGCCGCTGCCGCCCGAGCGCGAGCTCGCCCAGCTCTTCCGGGTCAGCCGCGCGACCGTGCAGCAGGCCCTCGCCCAGCTCGAGTCCGAGGGCCTCGTCGAGCGCCGCCGCGGCCGCGGCGGCGGCACCTTCGTGGTCGGCCAGGTCGGCGAGGCAAAGCCCACCGAGGAGCTGCTCGCCGGGATCGCGCGCGACCGCCGGCTGATCGAGGAGACGCTCGCCTTTCGGCGCGAGCTCGAGCCCGCCGCGGCCGCGCTCGCGGCAGAAGCCGCGACGGAGGCCGATCGCGACTCGATCCTCGACGCAGCTGCGCGTTCCGAGGCGTCAGAGACCGACGCAGAGTTCATGCGATACGACACCGAGTTCCACCTCGCGGTCGCCCGAGCGAGTCGGAACCGTCTCTTCGCGGAGGCGGTGGAAAGCGCGCGCGTCGTCTTGCACGGGATCCTTCCGGCCCTGCCCGAGTCCGAGCTCTGGCATGCCCGCACCCATCGCCAGCACGCGGAGATCGTCGATGCGCTCATGAGCCAGGACGCCGCGGGGGCCCGCCGCGCCATGCACGTCCACGTGCAGGACACCGACGACTCGATTCGCGCGCTCCTCGCCGCACTGCCCCCGGCTTGACAGCCCGGCGACCGCCCGCATAGCTTTTGGACTAGTCAACAGTCCTTTGAGGAGGAACAGTGGGCGCGTTCGTGGGGATCGACGACACGCGGGTGCTCCTGCGGGAGCTCGACCGCCGCTATCCACTCATCGCCCGAGCCGAGGGCGTCTGGCTCTACGACGCCGAGGGGAACGCCTACCTGGACGGGATCAGCGGGGGCGCGATGGTCACGTCGCTCGGCTACGGCGTGAGGGAGATCATCGCCGCGGCCGAGGCGCAGGCAGGCGAGGTCCCCTATCTCTACAACCAGCAGTTCACGACGCCCGCGCAGGAGCTCCTCGCGGACGAGTTGCTCGACGTCGCGCCCGAAGGCTTCACGCGCGTCCATTTCGTCTCCGGCGGCTCCGAGGGCAACGAGATGGCGATCCGGCTCGCGCGCGCCTACCACGTCGAACGCGGCGAGCCCGAGCGCTGGCGGATCGTCTCCCCCGCGCAGGCCTACCACGGCCCGACGGTGCTCACGCTTGGTCTCACCGGCCGGCCCCAGCTGCAGCGTCCCTTCGACCCCTACATCGTCCCGCAGCTCCACATCCCGCCCTCGACATGGCGCTTCGACCCGAGCGGCGAGGCCGCGCTCGCCGAGCTCGACCGCGTGCTCGCCGAGGCCGGGCCGGAGTCGGTCTCGCTCTTCTATTGCGAGCCGGTCAGTGCAGCCGCCCTACCCGCGTACACGCCGCCGGAGCGCTTCTGGCACGGGCTCGCCGAGCGGCGCGAGCGCTACGGGTTCCTGATCGGCCTGGACGAGGTCGTGACCGGGATCGGCCGCACGGGCGAGTGGTTCGCGGCACAGCGGCTCCCGTTCGAGCCGGACATCGTCACGACCGCGAAGGGCCTGGGCGCCGGCTACGCGCCGATCGGCGCCGTCCTCTGCCGCGATCACGTCTTCGAGGCGATCGCGGCGGGATCGCGCGCGTTCGAGCACGGTCATACGTGGGACGGTGCGCCCCTCCCCTGCGCCGTCGGCGCGGCCGTGCTCGCCTATCTCAAAGACCACGGGCTCGTCGAGCACGTGCGCGAGCGTGGCCCGGCTCTCCGGGAGGAGCTCGCGACCGCGCTCGCCGGCTGCGAGATCGTCCGCGAGGTACGCGGCGTCGGGTACCTCCTCGGGGTCGAATACGTCGACCCGCGCGACGGCGAGTCGTTCCTGCCGACGGAGCTCGGCGTCGCCCGCCGGATCGACAACGAGGCGCTTCGCCAGGGTCTGACCGTCTACTCGACGCAGCCGACGGCGGACGGTTACACCGGGGACCAGTCCGTGCTCGCGCCCGCGTTCGTCATGACGGAGGACGACCTGGGCCGTTTGATCGAGCGGATGGCAGGCGCGGTGCGGAAGGTCGAGAACGACGTGAAGCGCGAGCTGGCCGGCGCGAGCACGCCAGTTGGCGCCGGCCGGAGCTGACCGAAACGACGAGGGCCCGCCTGAGCGGGCCCTCGTGTCGTGCGTGTCCGTCGTCGCTACGGCGCGATGTTCAGGATCGTCGATCCGATCTCTCCGCTCCCGTCGCGGTAGCTGATCCGGCCGAGGTACTTCGTCCCGGCGGTCAGACCGCTCCAGGTGGCGGTGACATCGGCAGTTCCGCCGACTGTGGCCGTGGACGTGCTCGAGCTCACGGTCAGGTTGGCCGCCGACGAGCTCGGGACGAGCCAGTCGAAGAGCGTGTAGACCGCGTCACGGCCGTCCGTCTGCCAGCCGTGGACGTACAGCTTGTACGTGCCCGCGGCCGGGCTCTCGAGATCGATCTGCTCGGCAGCGGTGCTGCCTGCGCTGAAGTCGACCAGCGTCGACGTCGACCCTTCGACCTTGTACAGGTAGAGGTCGAGGTCGTCGTTCCCGTCCGTGAACTCGTCGAACAACTGGAACCGGGCGTGCGTGGTGCCCGCCGGAACCGTGAACGTGTGCACCTGGATCCCCTGGTTGGAGTCAGGAGCGCTCGTGTCGAAGTTGTTCGTCGGGTCGTCGACGACCGTTCGCTGCTCGGTCGTCGCCGGGATCAGCCCCTGGCCGGCAACCGAGAACGGACCGCTGTAGCCGAGGCGGACGTTCGCCGTCACCGACCCGGCCGTCGTCGCTCCTTCGAGCTCCGGAGGAGCAGCGATCTTCACCGGCCTGACGACGAGCGGGATGCGGACTCTGTGCCCGCTCCTGTCGCTCCACGTGACGGAGCCGAACGCGTACCTGTCGAACGTCGCCTCGCTGTTCGTCGTCAGCGAGATGCGATACGACGCTGAGGCGCCGTGCGCGAGCGTCAGACGGCTCGGGTTGACCGAGACGTCGGCCCCGGCCGGGGCCGCGACGGCGACGCGGTACGTGGACGACGCGCCCACGTTCTTCACCGTCCGCGTCGCCTCGAGCGTGCCCGCAAGCGCGCGCACGGTCAGGGACGGGACGTTGAGTTCGGTCGCAGCGACGACAGGCGCCTCCTCTGTTCCGAAGCAGAACCGGCACAGGCCCTGGCTCCGGAGGAACGCCCGGTAGTCGTTGAACGACGCCGGGTAGACGAGCCCCGGGTTCGCCGCGCCGTTCGGCACGACGTGGCCGGCGCCGAAGTCGAACGGGTCGGCCGGCGTCACGCCGTCCTGCTTGCGGATGTCCTGGCGTGCGCTGGTCATGATCGCCGACTGCATCTCGGCAGGCGTCCAGTCGGGATGGAGATCCCGCAGGAGCGTGCCGACGCCGGCGATGTGCGGGCTCGACATCGAGGTGCCGCCGATCGCCTGGAAGAGCTGACCGGGCAGCGCGTTCGTGTCGAGCGGCGTGTTCGCAGCGAGGATCTGGACACCGGGCGCCGTAACGTCCGGCTTCAGCGTGTCGCCCGTGCTGCGGTCGCTCGGAAGGAGCGGGCCGCGTGAGGAGAAGGCGGCCATCGTGTTGCCGCCGCCGAACTCCTTCTGGCCGGCCGAGAGCGACGCCCTCGCCGACGAGCCCGCGGCCTCGATGTAGTCGCGGACGGCCAGGCCGACCGAGTTGCGAACGTGCACCGTCGGAACGTGGTGCGTGTCGCTCATGAGCGCATCGTTCTCGGAGGCCGTGTAGAGGATCATCCCGACGCCGCCGGCCGCCTTGACGGCGCGGCTGCGCGAGGCGCGCGAGAAGCTGCCCTCGCAGAGGACGATCTTCCCGGTCACCTTCGCCGGGTCGAGCCCGGTGAGACAGCCGACGCTGCCGGCGTCCGCCCCGTCCACGAGCCGCGTCGAACCGAGCGCGTTCGTGACGGAGACGCCCTTGTAGCGCTGGCCGTTCCCGAGCGTGACCGTGCCGACGAACGAGCGGTTCTGCGTGCTCGCCGCGACCGTCGTCAGCCAGGGGCCGCCGTGGTCGACCGTGCTCGCAGCCGGGCCGCTGTTGCCGGCCGAGGCCGAGACGAACACGTTCGCCTGGCGGGCGAAGAGGAACGCCACGTCGTCGGCGTCGAGAAAGTCGGGATTCCCGTCGCCGATCGAGTAGTTGATGGTGTCGACGCCGTCCGCGACTGCGTCGTCGATGGCGGCAACGAGGTCGCTGATCGCGCAGCCGCCCGGCCAGCACGCCTTGTAGATGGCGAGCCGGGCTCGCGGCGCCATGCCGCTGATGAGCCCGAAGTCCTTCCCGAGGATCGACGCCGCCACGCCCATGTTCCCGGCGACCGTCGACGCCGTGTGGCTGCCGTGGCCCTCGTGGTCACGCGCCGACTGGAAGTCGCCCGCAAGACCGCCGAAGAAGTGCCCGTAACCCTTCGTGTAGTAGCGGGCGCCGATGACCTTGCCGGAGCAATTCCGCTGCGTCCACTGCTCGCCGGACTGGCAAATGCCGTTCCACCCGGCGGGCGGAGGGCCGTAGCCGGTGTCGGCGAAGCTCGGATGCTCGGGCCAGATGCCCGTGTCGACGATTCCGGCGATGACGTCGAGCCCGGCCTCGCTCTGACCGCCGAGCTGCTGCCAGATTCCACCCGGCGCGTTCAGGCCGAGGAACGTGGGCGTGTTGTCGGTGTCGGTCTGCGAGAGCGAGTCGCGCTTGACGGCGACGACGCCGCTCGTCTTCAGGAGCTTCGCGATCTGGCTCTTGCTCAGAGCAGCCGCGAAGCCGTTCAGCGAATACGTGTAGTCGTAGACGCGGGTGGCACCGACCGACTTCGCGACCGCATCGTGGCGCGACTGAAGGTGGGCGACCCACTTCGTGACGTTGGAACTGTTCTTGTCCAGCTTCGTGCCGGCGGCCGGCTTCGTGGCCGGATAGCCGGAGACCCCGCCCGTGTACGCGGCGGCGGGCGCCTCGTCGAGCAGGACGATGTAGAGGTCGCTGACCCCCTTCGCGGCCCTCGTGCCCTGTGCGTCACCACTCGGGCGCGCGAGGGCCGAAGCTGCGAAGAGAGCCGCGAGCAGCGCCACGCTGGCCAGCGCGACGATCCCCCTGACGGCGTGCTTCATTCACCTCTCCCTTGGTAGACGACGCGGCCGGTCCCGCCGGCCGCTCTCAAACCCCAGCGCAGGAGTTTAGCGCAGGTTTTTCAGGGTTCCAAGCCTCTATTCGGCTCTGCGGCGCCTCGGCCGTTTTACCCTGGTCGAGCGAGGGGCTTTCCCGCGAACCGCCTCAACTGCACCCAGTATTCGTTCCGCAGTCGCGGCACGTGTAGCAGCTGCCCGTTCGGACCATCCGGCCGCCGCATTTGGCGCACTCGACGGCGTCTTCCCAGGCGTTGAAGAGGGCGGCCTGGCCGGGGGGCGGGGCGCCGGTGGGGTCGTCGGCGTCGACGTCCTTGGCTTCGAGCACAGCCTCGGCCGCTGAGAGCCGCGCCCGGACCTCGGGCGAGAGGATGCCGATCTCCTGCTGCTTGTCCGGGTCGAGGAACTTCTTGCCGAGCCAGCGGAAGATGTAGTCGACGAGGGACTTGGCGACGCGGATGTCCGGGTCGTTCGTCATGCCGCTCGGCTCGAAGCGCATGTGGCTGAACTTCGAGACGTACACCTCGAGCGGCACGCCGTACTGGAGCCCGAGCGAGACGGAGATCATGAACGAGTTCATGAGGCCGGCGAGCGTCGTGCCCTCCTTGGCGATGTCGACGAAGATATCGCCGGGCGAGCCGTCGTCGTAGAGCCCGACGTGGATGTAGCCCTCGTAGTCGCCGACCTGGAACTTGCGCCCGATCTCGGTGCGCTCGAGCGGTAGCCGACGGCGCTCCTCGCGCGGGACGGGCGGTGCGGCGGAGTCGACCGCCTCGACCTTCTTGGAGAGCGGCTGGGCGACCTTGCAGTTGTCGCGGTAGATCGCGATCGCCTTCACGCCGAGCCTCCACCCGTCGGCGATCAGCTGCTGGACGTCCTCGACCGTGACCGTCTCGGGCATGTTCACGGTCTTCGAGATCGCGCCCGAGATGAACGGCTGGACGGCGCCCATCATCCGGACGTGGCCCATGTAGTGGATCGAGCGCTCGCCGATCGCGCAGTCGAAGACCGGGTAGTGCTCGGTCTTCATGAAGGGCGCGCCGACGACCGTGTTGCGGTCGTCCACGAAGGCGGCGATCTGCTCGACCTCCTGCGGCGCGTAGCCGAGCTTCTCGAGCGCCATCGGCACCGTGCGGTTGACGATCGTGATGTCGCCGCCGCCGACGAGCTTCTTCGACTTCACGAGCGAGAAGTCGGGCTCGACCCCGGTCGTGTCGCAATCCATCATGAAGCTGATCGTCCCGGTCGGCGCGAGCACGGTCGCCTGCGCGTTGCGGTAGCCGGAGACCTCGCCGATGTCGAGTGCGCCGTCCCAGGCCCGCCTAGCGGCGGACAGGAGCTCGTCGGGCACCGAGTGCGGGTTCTCGATGTTCCCGACCGCCGCGCGGTGCTTGGCGATCACGCCGATCATCGCGGCCGCATTGGGCCGGTAGCCGGCGAACGGGCCCATGCGCGCGGCGATCTCGGCCGACTTGCGGTACGCGCGCCCGGTCATGAGCGCCGTCACCGCGGCCGCGTAGGCGCGGCCTTCGTCGGAGTCGTACGGAAGCCCGCGCGCCATGAGGAGCGCGCCGAGGTTCGCGTAGCCCAGCCCGAGCTGGCGGTAGGCCTTGGCATTGCGCTCGATCTCGGGCGTCGGGTAGCTCGAGTAGCCGACGAGGATCTCCTGCGCGAGGAAGACCGTGTCGACCGCGTGCTCGAACGCCTCGACGTCGAGCTCGCCGTCCTCGCGCCGGAACTTCATCAGGTTGAGCGAGGCGAGGTTGCAGGCGGAGTCGTCGATGGACATATATTCGCTACAATTCGCACAAATCACGCCATCAACGATGTACGAGTGGTGGAGCGGCTCGGTGAGGTTGTAGACGACTTCTTGGCCGTCCTCCTCGCAGGCCACGACTGTGGTGTGGCGTCGATTTCGATAGCGCTCGGTGCGGCTCATAAGCGCTTCCAAAGCGGATTGCTTGCGAGGCGTCGAAAAGCCGATCTCTTCGGCAAAGCGCTCCATGCTCACCCCCTGAATGCGGAGGTCGAACAGCGAACGGCTTTGATACTGCACGACCGTACCGTCGGTGCGGGTGTAGGGAAGACTTCCGGCGACCTCGCGACGCGTCGCGTAGATACGAGCCTTCACGCCGAACGCGTTGAGAAGCCGCTGAACATCCTTGAGAAGTGCCTCGCTCGTGCTCCCAAGGCCCACATAGCGGCTGGATTTCACGTTGTTCTCGGTGACGCATCCGTCGGCTCCGAACAACCCGCGCAAAAATGCAGCCTGGACTTCGGTCGGTGCTGTGAAAATGCTGCGGGGAACGCGCTTTTCGTGCGCCCGCGTCGTCCCGACCCCGAGCCGGTGGAAGAACATCCGGACGGCCTCGCTCCCGGCGCGCAGCTGAACGGTTCCGTTCTCCATCTCCTGGCGGGAGATGCCGCCGATCAGCTCCTCGAGCAGACCCTGGTGCGAGCTCGCGAGCCCGTCTTCGAGGTCGTCGCCGCCGTAGACCCACCCCGTCTGCGCGTCCGTCATCCAGCCGTCGCCGACGAGGTGGCCCATCACCTCGCCGAGACCTTCGCTCCAACGCTCGGGCAGCCCCTTCTCGACCGTGACGCCCCCTGCGCGTGACGTCGCGAGCGCCTCGACCCTGATCGGGAGCGCCCAGGCCGCGTCTTCGGCCGGCGTCGGGCTGTCGTTGAGAAGTACCTGGTCGTCGGCGGTGAGCTCGGCAGCTTCGACGTAGCCGCGGTTGAGCGTCCAGATGCGGTGGGTCGGCGTGCATCGCAGCTCTTGGCCGTTCGCGAAGCGCAGGCGTACGATCGCCGAGTAGCCGTTCTGCATCACGACGAGCGGCGTAGTAGCGACCACGCCCTCTCCCGGCTTCTCGGCTGTTGCGCGGTGCGTGTAGACGCGGATCTCCTCGCCTTCGCAGGCCAGGTCGTAGAGCTCGCGGAACGTCACGAGCCCGCGCGTCGTGTGCACGCGCGCGTCACCGGGGAAGCAAGGGTTGGACGCGTTGATCCGCCCCGTGTTCGGGAGCGTGTGCCACGCGTTGATCGTCGTGTCGTACTGGACGCCCGGGTCCGCGCAGCGCCACGCCGCCTCGGCCGCCTGGCGGAGCAGCTCGCGCGCGTCGACCGTCTTCACGACGTGGCCGTCGGTGCGCGCGGTCAGGTTCCAGTCGGAGCCCGCCTCGGCCGCCTCCATGAACGCGTCCGTGACGCGGATCGAGTTGTTCGCGTTCTGGTACTGAATCGAGGCCCAGTCGGGCGAGTTCAGCGACATGTCGTAGCCGGCCGCTTCGAGGACGCGCACCTTCTCCTCCTCGTGCGCTTTGCACCAGATGAACTCCTCGACGTCGGGGTGGTCGATGTCGAGGACGACCATCTTGGCCGCGCGCCGCGTCTTGCCGCCCGACTTGATCGTGCCGGCCGACGCGTCGGCGCCGCGCATGAAGCTGACCGGGCCGGAGGCGTGCCCGCCCTTCGAGAGCTGCTCCTGCGAGGAGCGGAGCCTGGAGAGGTTGATCCCGGAGCCCGAGCCGCCGCGGAAGATGATGCCCTCGCGCCGGATCCAGTCGAGGATCGAGTCCATCGAGTCCTCGATCGAGAGGATGAAGCAGGCAGAGCACTGCGGCTTCTCCTCGAAGCCCACGTTGAACCAGACCGGCGAGTTGAAGGCGGCGAGCTGGTTGACGAGGATCGCCTTGAGCTCGGCTTCGAAGGTGTCGGCCTCCTCCTCGTCGGCGAAGTAGCCGCCCTCGCGGCCCCACGCGCCGATCGTGTCGACGACGCGCGAGATCATGTGCTTGACGCTCGCCTCGCGCTCGGGCGAGGACATGCGGCCGCGGAAGTACTTCTGCGCGACGATGTTCGTGGCCGTCTGCGACCAGAACTTCGGGAACTCGACGCCCTTCTGCTCGAAGACCGCCTTGTCCTTGCCCGGGATGTAGGCGTCGCGCGTCTCCCACTCGATCTCCTCGAACGGGTCGCGCCCCGGAATGGTGAAATACCGCTTGACTCCGGCCGCCCGCTCGGCATCGACGACGCCGTTCGCAAGCTGCTCGTCGGTGATCGCCGGTGCCTGACTCTTGTCTTCGACGGACGCCATTCCTGCCCTCCCCAGAGTATCTTTCGCCGCCCCTCTCCCGAGGGGGTCCTGAAAGTAGAGCGGGGCTCGGACGGATGGCCGATTTGCAGGCTTTTTCTCCGCGGCGCCCGCTTCGGCGTGATCGAAAGCGCCGACGGATCCGTCAAGCTCCACCGGTGATCGCGATCAGCCTGTACACGGTCGTTCCGGGGGTCGTCGGCGGCTCTGAGACGTACGCCCGCGAGCTCGTGCGGACGCTCGAGATCGAGCACGCTGTGATTCCCCCCGCTCGAGGCGGCGCGTCGGCGGCGGCGCGCCTCGGGCGGCTGGTTCGCGGCGTGCTGCGCCGCGCCTCCGGCTTCGACGCGATCCACTACCCCCTCACCGTCCCCGTACCGCGCGCGAACGCACCGGCGGCCGTGACGCTGCACGACCTCCAGCACCACTTCCTGCCCGAGAACTTCTCGCGTGTGGAGCGCGCCTACAGGGCCGTCGCGTACGACCGGGCCGCCCGACGGGCCGAGCTCGTGATCACGCCGACGGAGTTCGTGGCCGAGACGGTCGTCGAGCGGCTCGGGATCCCGCACGCACGCGTGCGCGCGTGCGCGCACGGGATCGACCACGATCGCTTCCGCCCGGATGGGAGGGCGCGTGAGCCCTTCCTCCTCTACCCGGCGAACCGCTGGCCGCACAAGAACCACGAGCGGCTGTTCGAGGCGCTTCGTCTCCTCGACGACGACCTACGGCTCGTCCTCACGGGGTCAGGGCACCAGGGGAAGCCCGTTCCCGAAGGGGTGGAGGTGCGTGGACGCGTGTCGCCGGAGGAGCTCGTCCAGCTGTACCGGACGGCGTTGGCCCTCGTCTTCCCGAGCCTCTACGAGGGCTTCGGGGCCCCGCCGCTCGAGGCGATGGCCTGCGGGTGCCCGGTCGCCGCGTCGGACGCGGGCTCGCTGCCGGAGGTCTGCGGAGGCGCGGCGCGGCTCTTCGACCCCCGCTCGCCGGAGGCGATCGCCGAAGCGGTCGAGGACGTGCTCCGAGATCCGGAACCCTGGAGGGCGCGCGGGCTCGAGCGGGCGGCCGAGTTCAGCTGGGAGCGGACTGCGCGGGAGCACGAGGCCGTCTATCGAGAGCTCGTAGCAGGCGGGCGGCGAGCCTCCGGTGGGCCGGCATGACGAGGATCACGACAGCCGCGTAGAGGCCCGCGCCGACGATCCACGCCCGGGCGTCGCGCCCGAAGACGGCCGCGCCGAAGCCGAAGGAGGCGACCGCGGGAACGAGGACGTCGAGAGCGTCGGCGGCAAGGGCGAGGGCGAGCCGCGTCGCGCCACGGCCGTAGAGCGCGGCCAGAAGCGTCGCTGCGACGGCGAACGAGCTCACGGTCGCTGCGGCCGCGAGCCAGCGCAGGCTTCCGGTCTGAACCGCGGCGGCCGAGAGCAACACATGGAGCACGAGGACGGGCGCGAAGAGGATCGCCACGGTCCGGTAGCGGCCCGCGGCGAAGAGCGCCGGCAGCGGCACGGCGATCGCGAGCGCGCTCAGGAGCGAGGGCGCGAGGACGAGGAACGCGCCGACGGTCTCGTCCACGCGGTCGGCGCCGAGCGACGGAACGAGCGCGCGGCCGAGCGCGGGTCCGGCGAGCGCCGCTGCCGCGACGATCGGGGCGAGGACGAGCAGGCCCGTGCGGAAGACGTCCTCGACGTACGGGCGAAGCGATGCGGGGTTCCGATCCCACGTCGCCGCGAGCGGAGCGGCGAGCACCGTCGCGACCGGGGAGACGGCAAGCGCCATCACCAGGCCGAGCGCGAAGTACGCGTACGTGTAGAGCGTCGGTGCACCCGGGCTCACGCGCGCCGCGAGCGCGAGGCTGACGACGTAGAGCACTTGCGTCCCGACGAGCGCGAGCGAGCCGAGGGTGAGAGTCGAGGCGGCCCGGACGGCTCCGGCGAGGCGTGACGGCCGCCAGCCGGCGCGGCGCAGCGCGTAGACGAGCGGCACGGCCGTGACCGCAGTTCCGACGAGCACCGCGACCGGAACGGCACGAATCCCGAGTGGCGGCGCAAGCGAGAGGAAGGCGGCGATCGAAACGATTCCCCCGCTCGCGTAGGCGGCCGCGGCCGTGCGAAAGTCCTCGAGGATCCCGAGCATCGCGGCTGCCAGCGCGGCGAATAGCTGGCCGCCGACGGCCGGCCAGAGGAGGAGCAGCGTGTCGCGGGCAACTCCTTCCGCCTGCGGGCGCCCGTTGACGAGCAGCGAACCGAGCGGGCCGGCGAGAGCGACGAACGGGACGGCGCTCGCGGCGAAGACCAGCACGGCGCCGCCGAGGTAGGCGTTGAAGGCGCCGAAGTGCTCGCGCGACTCGACGAGGCGCGCCGCGATGGACGTGCGCGCGCTCTGGGCGACGAGCGTCAGGAGCGAATAGACGCCGTACGCGACGAAGAACCCGTCGGTGCGCGGCCCGCTCCCGAAGCGGCGCGCCACGAGGAGCGCGAGCACCGCGCCGGCGAGCATCGCGAAGGCCTGTGAGATCCCGGTCGCAGCAACGCTGCCGGCGACGCGGCGCGGCCGGGCGGCGTAGGCGGGATTGGCGGTCTGCGAGGCGAATGCCATCGTCTCTCCCCTTATCGGAGCGAACGCTGAAAACCCTTCGCCTGCTCGGTCTGACGAACTTCTATCCGCCCACCGCGGGGGGCGGATACGGCGAGATCTGCGCGGACGTCATGGCCGCTCTGGCTGCACGCGGGCACGACGTGACGATGCTCGTGCACGCGGGGGCAAGCGAGCGGGGCGTCGAGGTTCGCGCGGAGCTCGACTACGTGCTCGGCGCCTGGCGCCGTCCGGTCGCCGGCAGCCGGGCGGCGCGGAACGACTCGGGGCTCGTCGCCGGGGCGCTCCCGCACGTTGATGCGGCGCTGGTCTGGCACATGCGCGGTCTGTCCAAGGCACCGCTGCGCCTGCTGCACCGTGCCGGGACCCCTGTTCTCTACTTCCTGCACGACCGCTGGGTGCTCTACGAGAAGCCGGGCGCCTTGCACGTCCCGTGGGCGCGCCTGAGGTCGGATCGGATCGCGCGGGAAGGGATCGGGTGCTTCGTCAGCCGCTGGCTCCGCGACGAGTACGCGCGGCGCGGCTGGAGGGCCCGGCGAGAGGAGATCGTGCCGTGCGGCGTCGACGTCTCGAAGTTCCGGCGCGAAGCGCCTCCGACCTCACCGGCGCGGACGGCGCTGTACGCGGGGCGTGTCGACCGCGCGAAGGGCCTGCACGTTGCGCTGGACGCAGTCGCTCGGGTTCCCGGGCTGCGCTTGACGGTTGTCGGGCCCGGCGAAGGCGGGTACGCGGAGGAGATGCGGGCGCGCGCGCGGAATCTCGACGTCGACTGGCTCGGCGAGGTTCCGCGGGACGAGGTGCGGCGTCTGCTTGCGACGCACGACGTGCTCGTCTATCCGTCGATCGGCGTCGAGGCCTACTCGCTCGGGCTGCTGGAGGGGCTCGCGGCCGGCATCGGGATCGTCACGAGCGCGCAGGGCGGGCCGCAGGAGTACCTGCGGGACGGCGTGAACGCGCGGGTCGTTCCGCCCGGCGACGTCGGCGCGCTCGCGCAGGCGTTGCGGGAGCCCGTCGTCGCGGGGAGGCTGCCTCCCGAGCTCGAGCTCGAGCGCGTGGTCGACCGCGTCGAGGCGCTGCTCAGCTCTGCAGGAACTGCATGACCCGCCGCCCGCTCTCGGCCGGGTCGAAGCTGCCGCCCTCGCGGAGCTCGAGCACGACCGCGAAGTCGCTGGCCAGGTAGGGGCGGAGCCGGACGAGGGCACGCGTGAGCGCGTGCAGGGGCGCCCAGATGCCCCAGCGGACAACCGGGTTGCGGGCGCGAGAGAAGGCCGACCAGGCGAGGTCGAGCCAGAACACCTCGCGGATGCGAAGCGGGCCACGCTCGACGAGGTTGGCGAACGTGAACGGGTCGTACATCGCCACGTGCTCCGGGCTGATCTCGGGCCGGCCGCGGCCGAGGATCGTCCAGAGCTGCGCGGGGTAGAAGGCGTTGGGCGTGGTGACGACCGCGACGCCGCCCGGCCGGAGTGCGGAGGCCACGTAGTCGAAGAGGACGCCGGGGTTCTCGACGTGCTCGACGAGGTCACCCGCGACGACGACGTCGAACTGTCCGGGCGGCTCGTCGGTCAAGACGTTGCCGACGCGGACGTCGTAGCCGCGCTCGACGAGCCTCGCCACGTCGTGCTCGAGAAAGTCGACGCCGACACAGGACCGTGCGACCTCCCGGATCCGCGCGTGGAGCCAGTTCGGGTTGGCGGTCGCCATCTCCCACGAGTGCTCGACACAACCCAGGTCGAGGACGTCCTTTCCGCGGCAGAGGTCGAGGACGAGCTCGCGCTTCGAAACGGGGCCGCGGATGCGCGGGGCCGCTTTCGTCGCCATCGACGAGGTCATCGGCGGGCGGCTGCGGCGGCTGAAGTCGCCCGGCTACTTCGAGCGGCCGTGGTGGCGACCCTTGCTTCCGTGAGAACGTTTCGCGTGGTCGTGCCCCTGGGCGCCTGCGTGCTCCTGAGGGCCCGTGTGCGTGTGGTTCGCATCGCCATAACCCCAGCCTGGCTTCGACGGCTTCGAATCGACCGTCGGACTCGCGTTCGGCGCCGTGCTCGGGCCCTGGGGAGAGCCGCTTCCGCCCCCACCGGTCCCACCGCCCCCGCTTCCGCCGCCGGTGTTTCCGCCGCTGCCTCCGCCGCCAGAGGGCACGCCTCCTCCGCCGCCGCCGGTAGGCCCGCCGCCCCCACCGGACGGGCTTCCGCCGCCTCCCCTGCCGGGCACCGGTGCGGCGGACAAGATTCCTGACCCCGAGCCGGGCGACCCCGACCTCTGGGCACCGGTCCGCCGGAGGCCGACGCGGATTGGTGAGTGTGCGGGCGGGCTCGAAGCCTGCCTTTCGCGAACGGAAGCCGCGGAGAGGACGACAACCCCGCGGGTCGACGGGCCCACCTGGACTGCGTCGCACGCGCAGGAGCTCGGGACGCCGGCAAGGGCGGAGTCGGGGCGATCGAGCGCCGAGCGAAGGACGTACGTGCCGGCGAGGCCGACCGCGGGCAGGAGCGCGACGAGACCGAGCGCCGCGGCGAACCTCGGCCTCCGCACGACTGCGTCCCTGAGGCCGAAGAACGAGCGCTCGACGACCGGAGCCGCGGCGGCGGCCGCGACTGCTGCAGCCTGAGCGATGTCGTCGTACGCACCAATCTTCGCGCGCCGAGCGGCGCGTTCCGCGCACTCGATGCGATCGAAGGATCCGACGTCGGGCACCAGCAGCTGAAACCCGCGGGGGTCCATCTCACGGCCACACTCGCGGCAGACCACTCGTTCCTTCTACAGCTCGGCGCGGACGGCGCACTGCCAACATCCGTTCATGCGCGTCCTCCACCTCACGCCGGAACCACCGTCGCCGGTGGGTACCGGCGGCGCGATGCGCCAGTTTCACCTCATCCGGCGGCTCGGGGAGCTGGGGCACGAGGTGACCGTCATCGAACCCGAGCGGCCGGCGTCGAAGATCGCGGAGGGACTGCGCGCCCTCCGGCGGCGGCCTGGAGTCGCGCTCGAGGCCGTGACGCTGCCCGTTCTCGCCTGGCAGGCGCAGATCTTCTGGGAATCGATGCGGGAGCGGGCGGTCGAAGCGGCGCGCCGGGCCGACGTCGTCGTGATCGAGCACGACCACGCCGCGGCGTGGAGGCGGGATCTGCCGCTCGACGTGCCGGTGGTGCTGACCCTCCACAACCGGAGCCCCACGATGTACCGTCGCCGCGGCCTCAAGCTCGAGGCCGCACGGTGGCGGCGGTTCTACGGACGCTACTTGCGCGACTTCGAGCGCTTCGTCGTCGTGTCGAAGCTGGATCTGCGACACGACGAGACGAGCGACCTCGTTCCGAACGGCGTCGACGTCGAGGAGCTGAAGCCGACGCCCGAGCCGGACGGGCCGCCGACGCTGCTCTTCACCGGGACGATGAACCATCCGCCCAACTCGGAGGGCGTCGAGTGGTTCGTCCGCGAAATCCTACCGCGAGTCCCGGAGGCTCCGCTACTCGTCGTCGGGCGAAATCCGCCCGAAAGCGTGACGAAACTCGCGTCGAACCGTGTCGAGGTCACGGGAGCGGTTCCGGACGTGCGACCCTACTTTCAGCAGGCGACCGTCGTGGTCGTCCCGCTCCTCGCAGGCGGAGGAACTCGCCTGAAGATCCTCGAGGCGTTCGCGGCCGGCCGGGCGGTCGTGTCGACCTCGATAGGCGCCGAAGGACTGGAGGTGGAGCACGAGAAGCACTTGCTGACAGCTGATGGAGCAACTGAGTTCGCGGATGCGACAGCCCGACTGCTCGGGGATCGTGCGCTCCGGGAGCGGCTGACAACCGAGGCTCGCCGCCTGGTCGAGGACCGCTACGACTGGAGGATCCTCGGCGAGCAGCTCGCCGAGGCGCTCACGAAGGCAGCGGAGCGACGTCCGTAGACGACCAGTCGACGCGGCCGATCCAGCGCTCGCGGTTCTCCGCGTACCAGGCGATGGTCCGCAGGATGCCTTCGTCCCAGGAGACCTCGGGTTTCCAACCGGTCTCCCGCTCGAGCTTCTCGTAGCCGACGCGCAGGGCGAGGACGTCCGACGCGCCCGGCCGGAAGCGCTCCGGCACGGAGACGAGCTCGCGCTCGGGCCAGTAACCCTCGTCGCGGCCGAGCTCGAGGATGCGGCCGGCCCAGTCCGCCATCGAGATGTTCGCGCCCTGCCCGTAGCAGTAGACGTCGCCGGGAATGCCCCAGGCCGCCACAGCCAGGTGTCCGCGCACGCCGTCGGTGCAGTAGCAGAAGTCTCGCATCGGCTCGAGGTTGCCCAGCTCGACAACGGGTAGCTCGAGCGCCTGCGTGACGATCGTGCCCGTGACGTAGCGCGGGTTCTGGCGCGGGCCGTAGTTGTTGAACATCCGCGTGACGACTCCGGGCACGCCGTAGGCGTCGTGGTAGTTCATGGTCAGGAAGTCGGCGGCGACCTTTGCGGTCGCGTAGATCGACTTCGGGTTGAGCGGGCTGCGCTCGTGCAGGACGAGGCCGCCGTTCGAGTCGAATTCGTGCTGGTGCGCGACCGCCTCGCGAACGTTGCCGTACTCCTCCGACGTCCCGGCCGTGTCGAACTTCTCCAGCTCGAGGCCCCAGTCGACGATCGACTGGAGGAGGTTCAGGGTGCCGACGGTGTTCGCCATCACCGTCTCGTACGGCCTGTGCCACGACTCGCCGACGTGCGCTTGCGCGCCGAGGTGGAAGACGTACGGGCGGTCGGGCGCGTCGAGCAACCCGCGGACGACCCGGTCGACGGAGTGCCGGTCGGCGAGGTCGCCCCAGTGGATCGTGACGCGGTCGCGAAGGTGGCCGATGTTGCCGAGCGCACCGCTCGACGTCGCGCGGACGAAGGCGTGCACGTCGGCGCCGAGGTCGACGAGCGCGTCGCAGAGGTGCGATCCCATGAAGCCGTCCGCTCCGGTCACGAGCACGGTCCGGCCGGCGTAGGCCTCGGCGAAGTCCTTCACTTGACCGCCTCGAGGCGCGCGGGCTCGTCGCGGTCGCGGAGCTCCCGCTCGAGCAGCGCCACGCGCTGCGCGAGCGCCGTCGTCTCGTCCGAGAGACGGGAGATCACCGTCGAGAAGTGCAGGAGGAGCGCGAAGACGAAGAGCGAGGCCAGGACGAAGAGCGTCGAGGGCGGGTACGAGATCCCGACCCAGTGCGACACGGTCAGAAGCCCGCCGCGCCAGACCGAGAAGACGAGCATCAGCCCGCCGGTGACGAGCCAGAGAATCGCATAGCGCTCGCGCAGCCGGCGCGTCCGGATCAGCTCGAAGACGACGGCGAGGACCCCGAGCGACGCGAGCGTCGCGAAGATCGAGACCCGGAGCGGAGTCACGACTCGTCCCCGAGCGGGACACGCGGCCGGAAGAGGCCGACGAAGATCGCCACGAGCACCTTGGCCGTGTAGAAGAGCGAGCGAGCGGTCGTCAGCGAGGAGCGGCCGGTCTCGCGGGCGCGCATCGCGACGGGCACCTCGACGAGCTCGAGCCCGCTACGCGCCCCACTCACTGTGGCCTCGACCGTCTCCAGGAAGCCGTGCGGATAGTCGGCGGCGAAGAGCCTGATTCCGCGGCGCCCCACCGCTCGGAACGACGAGGTCGTGTCGGTGAGCGGCTGGCCGACGAAGGCCGAGACGAGCCGCGCGAACACGCGCATCGCGAAGCGGCGCGGCCGGGTAGCGAGATACTCGTCCGTGCCGGCGAAGCGGGAGCCGATCGCCACGTCGGCCTCTCCGGCGAGCACGGGTGCGAGCACCGCCGGAAGCTCGCGCGGGTCGTGCTGGCCGTCGCCGTCGACCTGGACGGCGACGTCGAAGCCGTGGGCGAGTGCGTAGCGGTAGCCGGTCTGCACCGCCCCGCCGATCCCGAGATTGAACGGCAGCCTTACGACGCGTGCGCCGGCCGCCTCCGCAACGGCGGCGGTGGCATCCGAGGAGCAGTCGTCGACGACGAGGACCTCGAAGGGCGGGTCGCACGCCGCCCGAATCTCCCGGACGACGGCGCCGACGGACGCTTCCTCGTTCAGCGCCGGCACGATCGCCAGGCACCGCGGCTCACGCACCTGCGGCCACCTCCACGCGGGACGCTGTTCCGATCCCGATCAGATCCATCAGCTGCGCCGCGCGATGCGCGTAGGTGTGCTCGTCGAGCACACGCTCGCGGGCGCGCCGGCCGAACTCTTCCGCCGAAGCCGGGTCGGCGAGCAGCTCGCGGTAGGCCTCGGTCGCCTCGTCCGCGTCCGATACGACCACGATCTCCTCACCCGGCTCGAACCACCGCTCGAGACCGGCGACCGGGTTGGAGACCATTGCGGCGCCGCACGCGGCGAGCTCGAACGGGCGGCACGTCGACGACGCGTGCACGGCCGCGTGCGAGGCGCGCGTGATGTTCAGGTTCACGCGGCTTGCGCAGACGGCGCGCCGAAACGACCCGAACGGGACGTCGCCCGCGAGTCGTGCGAGCCCGACGTCAGCGCGGAATCCGTTGCCTCCGAGCACGAAGTCGACCTCCGGCAGGCGCCGGCTCGGCTCGCCGACGAGCTCGCGCATCCAGTCGCGGCGGAACTCGTCGCCGTAGCCGTAGAAGAAGACGTCGGAGTCCTTGCGGAGCTCGAGCGGCGCGAAGAAGTCCGGATCGGCGCCCCAGAAGACCGCTTCGGCACGGCGCGCTCCGAGCTCCCGCAGGCGGTGGAGGCCGCCGAGCGAGTTCGAGACGACGAGGTCGTACTCGGACGGGTCGGCGTCTGCGTAGGTCGCGAACCCCGTCTCGAACCCACCGTGCTCGGGCAGGCTCGCAGGAACGTCGCCGTCGTAGTAGACGACCGGGACGGAGAAGCGCTCGCGCAGGGCCGTGGGGATGCCCGTGAAGTGGCCCATCGGGACGTTGAAGACGAGGACGGCGTCGACGTCGCGCTCGCGGGCGAGGATTCGCTCGAGGTGACGTTGCCAGCGAGGCCTCACCCAGCGCTCGACGAGCGAGGCGGACCCCGCGGGCCGGCGGCCGACGAGACGCTTTGCCCGCGAGAAGAGCTCACCCTCGCGCAGGCATGGGTTCTCGGCGGCCCGCCACCACGGAGACTCGACCGCGCGCCCTCGGTACGGCGTCACGAGCAGGTCGACGCCGGCCTCGTAGAGGCCTTTCCAGAGCTGCCACCACGCGGGCGTGCAGCCGTAGCGGAAGTCGAGGTCGATCGCCGATGCGACCGCGACGATCTTCGGCGCCCTCATGCCTCATGGAATCGGCTGATCCGCGGGCCTGCTTGAGAGCGGCCGGCCCATCCGCCGGCGTGCGGCGCCGTTACAGGCCGACGCTCGCGGCGGAGGTCGTCCGCGCCCGGAGAGACGCGAGCGTTCGCCGCAATCCCTCCTCGAGGTCGACCTCCGGCTCCCAGCCCAGCAGCTGCTGCGCACGCGTCGTGTCGGGCTGGCGAACCTGCGGGTCGTCGACGGGGAGCGCCTCGAAGACGATCTCGCTGGACGACCCGCTCACGCGGATCACGGTCTTGGCGAGCTCGAGGAGGGACATCTCGTTCGGATTTCCCAGGTTCACCGGCAGGTGCTCGTCGCTCGTCGCGAGGGCGTAAAGGCCGCGGATGAGGTCGTCGACGTAGCAGAAGCTCCGCGTCTGGGACCCGTCCCCGAAGACGGTCAGCGGCTTGTCCTCCAGCGCCTGGCGGATGAAGGTGGGAATCGCGCGACCGTCGTGCGGGCGCATGCGCGGGCCGTAGGTGTTGAAGATGCGCGCGATGCACGTATCCATGCCCTGCTGGCGGTGGTACGCCATCGTGAGTGCCTCGGCATAGCGCTTGGCCTCGTCGTAGACGCCACGCGGGCCGATCGGGTTGACGTTCCCCCAGTACGTCTCCGGCTGCGGATGCACCTCGGGGTCGCCGTAGACCTCGCTCGTGGAGGCGAGCAGGAAGCGGGCGCGCTTGAACTTCGCGAGCCCGAGCATGTGATGCGTCCCGTACGAGCCGACCTTCAGCGTGTGAAGAGGCAGTCGCGCGTAGTCGATCGGGCTGGCCGGGCTGGCCAGGTGGAAGACGACGTCGACCGGCTCGTCGATGAACAGGGGCTCCGTGAGATCGTGGTTCACGAACACGAACTGATCGCCTCGGATGTGCTCGACGTTCTGGAGTGATCCGGTGTCGAGGTTGTCGACGCAGAGGACGCGGTAGGCGTGCGCGAGGAGGTGGTCGCAGAGGTGCGAGCCGAGGAAGCCCGCTCCGCCGGTGACGATCGCCGTCGGCATCCCGTGGATGATAGTGCCGCGTGTTCGCGACCTACGAACGCACCGCGGCTCGGTCTGCATACCACGCGACCGTCCGCTCGAGCCCTTCGCGGAGCTTCGTAGCTGCCTTGAACCCGAAGAGCGCCTCCGCACGGGACACGTCGAGACGGCGCCGGGGCTGACCGTTCGGGCGGCTGGGATCCCACCGGATCTCGCCCTCGAAGCCGGTGACCTCGGCGACGAGAGCAGCGAGGTCCCGGATCGCGATCTCCTCGCCGCTCCCGAGGTTGACCGCATCGGGCCCGTCGTAGCGCTCGGCAGCGAGGAGGAGCGCGTCGACGCAATCCTCGACGTAGAGGAACTCCCGGGTCGGGGACCCGTCGCCCCACAGGGTTACGGAGCGCGCGTCCTCGTCTTTCGCCTCGAGCATCCGACGGATGAGAGCCGGAATCACGTGCGACGTCTCCAGGTCGAAGTTGTCTCCGGGGCCGTAGAGGTTGGCCGGAAGCAGCGTGATCGACCGGAGCCCGTACTGCTCGCGATACGCCTCGGCGCCGACGAGGAGGGTCTTCTTGGCGATCCCATAGGCGGCGTTCGTCTCCTCGGGGTAGCCGGCCCAGAGGTCCTCCTCGCGGAACGGGACGGGCGTGTGCTTCGGGTACGAGCAGACCGAGCCCAGGAAGACCAGCTTCCGCACGCCGGCCTGCCGGCTCGCCTCGAGGACGTTCGCCCCCATGAGCACGTTGGCGTACCAGTAGCGGCCGGGGTTCGCCGCGTTCCCGCCGATGCCGCCGACCTCGGCCGCGAGATGGAAGACGAGCTCCGGTCGCGCGTCTGCGAAGAGTCGCACGGCATCACCCGGGACGGTGAGGTCGTACTCGCGGCTCCGGGCGACGAACGGATCGGCGCCGTCAGAGCGCAGACGCTCGACGAGATGCGAGCCGAGGAAGCCGGCGCCGCCGGTGACGAGGACGTTCATCGAGTACCTACGTCGGCAGTGTCCCTCGTCCGCTTGACGTACGGCGGATGTAGACCTGCCGGAGGCGCCAGACGGGTGAGCGCCGGGCGACGGCGAGCGCGCCGTGCCAGGTCGTCACGCGCACCCGGAAGGCCGCCCACTCGGCCGCGGCGCGTGCGCGGGCGGCCGGCGAGGGAGCCGGAAAGGCACGCGCGTAGCCGAGCGCGGCGAGGAGGTCGCCCGCGATCGCCTCGAAGCGCTCGACGTCGCCCGAGGCCATCTCGCGGCGCCAGTTGCGCACGCCGGCTGTGGGCGGCTCGGCGAGGCGCGGATGGTCCTGGAGCGTGCTCGCGTCGATCTCGCCGTGGTACGCGAGCATTCCCGGCTCGAACTCGAGTCCGAGGAAGGAGCAAATGTCGTGGAGGCGTGCTTCCGGAGCGCTGACGAGATCCTCGTACCGAAGCTCGAGATAGCGGCCTCGGGCGCGCATGGCGCCGAATCGCCGCGCGCCCTCGACCTCGAACCGCCACTGGCACGCGAAGCCTACGAGCCCGCGCGGTCGAGCCCAGTTGAAGCGCGGCTTCCGGCGCATGGCGACGAAAGAGAGAGCCGCGTCGCGCCCGTCCCGGACGATGTGGACGTACTGTGCGTCCGGGAAGACGGCGTCGAGGAGCTCGAGCTCCTGCATGTACGAAGGCGTCTTGTCCCCGAAGCGCGTCTTGCCGCGCGCGTCCGCATAGGCGCGGTAGACCGCCTCGACGACCTGTGCGAACGAGGGCCTCGGCGGCAGGCGGCGCCGAACGTCCTCGGGCTCGACGCCCCACTCGCGCACGCGGGCGAGGCGACCGAGGTCCTCGAGGATCGCCTCGACGTCGGGATCCGGCCCGTGGCGGCCGTAGAGCTGCGGGATGAAGTAAGACTCGCTCGGGATGGCGAGCTGCGAGTGGCGGTCGAGCATCTCCTTCAGCAGCGTCGTCCCGCTTCTGGAGACGCCGAGGACGACGACCGGCGCGCTGGTGCCTGCGGCGGACGTGGTCAGCTCGGCTCGAGCGCGTAGAGGATCTTGTGGCCGACGAGGTAGAGCCGCTCCTCGTCAGCCGAGACCGGAGTGTAGAGGCCGTCGGGGAACCCCCACTGCTTCTTTCCCGTCAGCGCGTCGAGCGCATACGTCTTTCCTGCGAGGCTGGCGAAGTACACGAGTCCGTCCATGACGGTCGCGGCGCCCGTGACTGCACGTGACGTCGGAAACGTCCAGCGGACGTCGCCCGTCGCGGCGTCGAGCGCATAGAAGCGGTGCGAGTACGAGCCGACGTAGACGGTCCGATGCCAGACGGCGGCCGACGAGTACACCCAGTCCCCGGTGCTCCGCGCCCACAAGAGGTGACCGCTCTTCGCGCCGAAGGCGTAGACGCGACCGTCCGTGTTGCCGATGAAGATTCTGCCGTAGGCCACCGACGGCGTCGCGTAGAAGGTTCCGTTTCCCGAGCTCGCCCAGGCGAGCTTTCCGGTCTTCGCGTTCACGGCGTACACCTTGCGGTCGTACGAGGCGAAATAGATCGTCCCGTCCGCGTACGCGGGCGAGTCCTTCACCTTGTCCCCGGTCGTGTACGTCCACTTCACGCGGTGCGTCTTCGTGTCCACGGCGTACATCTTCCGGTCCCAGGACCCGAAGTAGACGGTGCGGCCGACGACGAGCGGCGACGACTCCGAGACGGCCGAGCGAACGCGCCAGAGCTCCTTCCCGGTTTCCGGGTCCATCGCAACGAGGAAGCCGTCGGCGTCCTGGCGATGGGGCCTGCACGGGGCCGGGTCCATGAGCGTCTGGTAGACGACGCCGCCGCCGACGGTCGGCGAGGCGGCCATGCAGCGTCCGAACTTCCGCACCCAGACTTTCTTCCCCGTCTCGGCGTCCAGCGCCAGGAAGCGACCGCCCCCTGTCCCGACGTAGAGCCGTCCGTACGCCACGACCGGCGGAAACTCGAGCAGGCTGCGTGCGTCGAAGCGCCAGAGGCGGCGATACGGCGGCCGGAGGTCGAATCCCGGCGTCCGTGTCCGCGCGGCGTCAAAACCGTACGTCGGCCACGGAACCGTTCTCGCCTCCTTCTCCGGCACCGTGGTCGACCCGGGCTCCTCAGTGGTGTCGAACTCCGTCGAGCCGGAGCCCCGGATCGAGCCCGGGTGACGCTGCTTCCACACGACCACGCCCGCCACTGCGACGCCGGCCGCGACGAGAACGAGGAGAGCAAGCGCGATCACCCAGCGCCTCCTCACCTCGGCCGTCTTCCCTCGACCGCCCAGATCTCCTTCTTGCCGTGGATCAGCAGGCGCGAGCCGCTCCCCGACACGGGGACGTAAGCACCGTGCGGAAACCTCCAGACCAAACGACCGCTGCGCCAGTCGTACGCGTACATCCGCTCCCGGACGGTAGCCGCGTACACGACCCCGGCGACGACCTCCACCGCACCGGATACGGCTCCGTAGGTCGGTCGACTCCAGATGATCCGGCCGGAGCGCGCGTCGGCGCAGACGACCCGCCACGTGAAGGTCCCGAAGTAGACGCGGTTCCGGAAGAAGGCGGGCGAGGAGTACACGTAGTCGGCGACGGGAATCCTCCACAGCAGCCTGCCGGTCCGGGCCGAAAGCGCGGAGAGTCCGGAGAAGACGGACGGAACGAACACCCGCCCCTTGGCGACGGCGACGGTTCCGTACACCCTGCTCCCGGCGCTCCCGGTCCAGATCCTGCGGCCGGTGCGGGCGTCGAGTGCGAAGACCCTCCCCGCGTAGTCCCCGTAAAAGAGCCGGTTCCCCACGAGCGCGGGGCTCGACGTCACCTTGACGCCTCCGTGGTAGATCCAGCGCGGCTTGCGACGGTCGAGATCGAGCGCGTAGACGTTTCCGTTCGCCGCCCCGAAGTACGCGACGCCGTCGCGGATCACGGGCGACGGCTCCGCCCGGCCCGTGTAGTAGCGCCAGCGGATCCGGCCGGTTGCCATCGAGATCACGTTCACGTAGCCGGGACTCATGGAGGTCGTGACGAGGATGCCCCGCTCAGGATCCAGGCCCGGCGACGATGCCATTCGCGTCCCGACCCGCCGTCGCCAGAGCACGTGACCGGTTCTCATCGAGATCGCCCGCAGGTTGCCTCCGTACACATTCACGTACGCGACCCCGTTCCACACCATCGCGGGAAACTCGATCAGCCCGGCGAAGCTTCGGTGCCACACGAACCGGAAGGGGGGGCGGACACGGAGCGCGGGGTGAGCCTGCGTCCGGGCGCGCGTGGCGCCGTAGATCGGCCACTGCAGCGCGGGCTGCCAGATGCGTACCTCGCTCCGAAGGCCGTGCCCGAGGTCGATCCGGACGGTCCGCGAGCCGTATCGCTTCGCGGAGACCGTGAGCCGGAGCTTCGAGCGGTCGTTGACGCGAAGCGCGACCGTTCCGTCGCGACCGGTGCGCATCTTCTCGCCTGCAGCGGCGACGGCGGCCCCCGAAACCGGGTGCCCCGTATCTCCGTCGACGACCCGGACGAGCGCTCGCGGCTCGGGGGGCTTCGGCGGCTGGCGCCGGACGGGCGCGGCGTGGCCGGACGGAGCGCCCTCTCCTCCACAGGCGGCGAGCGCGCCCGCGCTTGCGAGCGCGGCCACGAGCGCCCAGATCCGAACGGCGTGCGACATCGTCCCCGGCGAGCGACCAGGGTACCGGTCAGGTCGGACCGGCCCTGCGGGACCGCTTAGGCTGAATGCCGATGCCGGCCGTAAAGCACGCGCTCGACCGGATTCTCGCCGCCGCGGGACTGGTGGTTCTCGCCCCGTTTCTCGCGGCGATCGCGGTGTGGATCGTGATCGAATCGGGAGGCCCGATCTTGATCCGCCAGGCACGCGCCGGCCAGGATGGCAGGCCGTTTCGGATGCTCAAGTTCCGGACGATGGTGCCCGACGCGCTCGAGCTCGGGCGGCAACTCCGCCTTTCCGATCCGTTCGGGATCGTCCCGAACGACCCGCGCATCACCCGCAGCGGCCGCTTCCTCCGCCGGACGAGCCTCGACGAGCTCCCGCAGCTTTGGAACGTGCTCCGTGGCGAGATGAGCCTCGTCGGGCCGAGGCCGGATCTGGTCGAGCAGGTCGTGAACTACGAGCCCGCCGACCGCCGTCGGCTCGCCGTGCGGCCCGGGATGACCGGCTGGTCGCAGATCCACGGCCGCGACGAGATCCCGTGGTCGGTTCGGTTCGAGCACGACGCGTGGTACGTCGAGAACTGGTCGCTCGCCCTCGACGCGAAGATCCTCGCGAAGACAGTCCGTCAGCTCTTCCGACCCGAGCCGACGCCGGTCCCGGACACGCTGAACGTCGAGCGGGCGCGCGCCCGCCGGCTCGAGGCGGAGAAGCAGAGGGAGAGCCGGTGAAGCTCGTCGAGGTCGAGCCCGACGCCTGGGACCCGCTCCTCGAGGGCCTGAGCTGCCCCGACGCCTTCTACCGGCGTGCGTACGTGGAGGCGTCGTGCCGTCTGGACAACTCGCGCCCGGTCTTCCTACACGCCCCCGAGGCCGACGTCGTCTTCCCGTTGACCATTCGCGACGTCCCCGGCGCGGAGCGCCTTTGCGACGCGAAGACGCAATACGGCTACGGCGGCCCGGTCGCTCGAGATCGAGCGACGCTCGACGTCGAGGCGTTCTGGGCCGCGTACGAACGCTGGTGCACAGAGAGCCGCGTCGTCTCGACGTTCGTCCGCTTCCACCCGCTGCTCGAAAACCAGCGGCTCGCAGCGCGATCCGCACACTGCGAGCAGCTCGGACCCACCTTCAGCTGGCTGCTCGGCGGAGAGGGGAACCTCCTCGAGTCGCTGCACGGAAATCCCCGCCGGACCGCGCGCAAGGCAGCGGAGGACGTTTCCGTGTCCGTGGAGGCCGAGCCGGAGTCCCTCGACGAGTTCGCCGCGCTCTACGCGGCCACGATGCGAGGACACGGGGCGGACTCGTTCTACTTCTTCCCGGACGAGTTCTGGACGGCGCTCGCGACGACCGTCCGTCCATACCTTGCCCGCTTCGACGGCGTGGTCGGAGGCGACGTCGTCGCGAGCGTGCTTTGCCTCGGTGCGCCGCCGTGGCTCCACTACTACCTCGGCGGCGCGCTCCCAGCCGGCCGCTCGCTCGGCGCGACGAGCCTGCTCCTCGTCGAGGCCGCGCGCTGGGGCAGGGCGCACGGTTTCGAGCAGCTGCATCTCGGCGGCGGCGTCGGGGGGAGGATGGACTCTCTCTGGCGGTTCAAGCGCCGGTTCGCGCCGGAGGGAGCGCGCGAGGCGTGGATCGCGAAGCTCGTCCACGATCGCGAGGCGTACATCGACCTCACGGGAGGCGACGAGATCCACCTGAGCGGGTTCTTCCCTGCATATCGTCGCGTCCCGACCGCTAACGTCGCGCCGACCGCACGATGAGGGTCCTCTACTTCGAGCCGAAGTTCGCGACGCCGCGGCGCAACGCCGCGACGCGTGGATACGCATTCGCGCGCCACCTCGTAGAGAACGGACACGACGTCTCCGTCATCGCGCTCGATCGCCGCTACCTCGAGCCGGGCAGATCGACTCCCACGAACGGGCGCCTCTTCGACCGCGAGACCGTGGACGGAATCGACGTCATCTGGACGCGCATTCCGTACGCCCAGCGCTTCTCGAAGTGGAAGCGCGTCCTTTCGTACGGCGGGTATGCGGCCGCGGCCGGCATCGCGGCGACGAGAGTGCCGAGACCCGACGTCGTGTATGCCTCGTCGACGCCGCTCACGGTCGGGATCGACGGGATCGGGGCGGCCCGCGCCCGGCGCGTCCCGTTCGTCTTCGAGATCCAGGACGTCTGGCCCGACGTCCCGATCGAGCTCGGGTTCCTGACCAACCGGGCCGAGATCGCGGCGGCCTCGTGGCTCGAGCGGAGGCTCTACGACGGCGCGGCCCGCGTCGTGGTCTGCAGCGAGTCGGCGACGGAGAACCTCGTCGCCAAAGGGGTTCCGCGCGAGAAGATCGTCTTGATCCCGAATCTCGCCGAGGTCGAGCTCTTCCAGTCCTCGGAGCCGAACCCCGGGTACTTCGCCGATCTCGGGCTGGGAGGGAAGTTCGTGGCCCTGTACGCCGGCGCGATGGGGCAGGCGAACGGCGTCGGTCAGCTCGTGGACGCGGCGAAGGCGCTGCGCGAGCTCGGCGACGACCGCGTGGCGATCGTGGCGCTCGGAAACGGGAGCGAGCGCCCCTGGCTCGAGGAGCAGGCGGCGATCCTGCCGAACCTCCGCGTCCCGCCGCCGGTGGCGCGCGAAGCGGTGGCCGGGATCATCCGAGCCGCCGGCGCGACCATCACGATCTACGCGCCGTACCCCGTCCTGCAGACGGGCTCGCCGAACAAGTTCTTCGACTCCCTGGCTGCCGCCAAGCCCGTCGTCGTCAATACCGACGGATGGCTGCGCAGGCTCGCCGAGGAGAACCGCGCCGGCCTGTACGTGCCCGCCGGGGACGGAAGGGCGATGGCTCAGGCGCTCGTCCACCTCGCCGCCGACCCCGACCTGGCCGCCGAGCTGGGACGCAACGGCCTGGCGCTTGCAGAGCGGGAGTTCGACGGCAAGCTGCTCGCGGCCCGGTTTCTCGAGACCCTCGAGGCCGCCACGACGCCTGCTGCGGCAGCCGGAGTCACGTGAACCGGCCGCTCCTGATGCTCGGCCTCCTGCCGGCCGGGCTGGCGCTGTCTCGGAGCCTGGGCCGGCGGGGAGTGCAAGTCACCGGAGTCGCCTTCGACCACGCCGACTTCGGAATCCGCTCGCGCCACCTGCACGCCCGGTACCGCCTGTTCGACTCGGATCTCGAGCGCCGCGACGAGCGCGTGGTCGGCGTCGTCCGGACGGTGGCGGCGGACGGGCCGATCGTCGTCGTGCCGGAGCGCGACGTCCATGTCGAGACCGTGCTTCGCCGCTGGAACGACATCCGGGACGTCGCGGCGGTTCCGCTCCCCGACGAGCGGGGTCCGGTGGACGCGTTACGCGCCAAGGACACCTTCCCGGACGTCGTCGCCGCCGCGGGCCTCGCGACTCCGGTGACCGTGGTGCTCCGATCCGAGGACGACGTGCGGAAGCTCGAGCTCGAACCGCCCTTCCTGCTGAAGCCGCTCGAGAGCGAGCACTACGGGGTCACCTTCAGCCACAAGGTCGTCGTCGTGAACAGCGTCGACGAGGCAGTCGAGGCCTGGCGCTGGGGCCAGACCCACGGCGCCGCATACCTCGCGCAGGATCTCGTGCCGGACTCGACCGATCGCATTCTCTCCGTGTTCGCGTACATCGGACGGCAGGGCGACGTGCTCGCAAGCATCGTCGGCCGGAAGGTGAGACAAGGCCCGCCCGGATTCGGTGCGAGCACCGTCTTCGCCGTCGAGTTCGACGGCGAAGCGTTGGAGGCCGGCCTTCAGCTCCTGCGCTCCGTCGGGTACCGCGGCTGCGCGCATGTCGAGCTGGTTCGGGATCCACGGGACGGGGAGCTGAAGATCCTCGAAGTGAACACGCGGCTTCCGGTCTGGGTCGGCGTCGGGCTCAGCCGCTACTACGACTTCGGGCCCGTGCTCTACGGCGACCTGTGCGGCGAGGACGTCGACGCGCTGCCGACCTTCCGGGAACCCGTCTCCTGGGTGTACCTCGCAAAGGACACGATCACCGCCGTCAGGCTCGCGCGCCGACGACAGCTCGACCTCCGCGAGCTCATCCGCCCGTACATCGGGCCGCGAGTCCCGGCCGTGCGAGCCCGCGGCGACCTCTGGCCCGGTGTCGCGATCGTCGGATGGCTCGGACGCCGCGCAGTGGAGAAGACCGTTCGGTGACCCGTGAAGCCGGCCTACGGCCGGCGGGAGACGCCGTCGTCCGCTCGCTGACCGAGCGCGAGGTGGCGGAGTGGCGGATCGAGCGCGGCGAGCGCGTGGTCGAGCGCGACGGACGCTACTGGCGGATGTCGCGGCCCGGCTTCTGGGAGCCCGTTCACTGGCTTGCGCGGCTTCCGGTCGCCTTTGCGCGACGACCGGCTGCCGGGCTCGGCTTCCGCGCGACGCTCCGTCCCGAGGACGCCGCATCCGCGAACGGATGGATGCCGGCCCACGTCCTCTCGCCCGTCTCTGCGTGGGGTCTGCACACGCTTTCCCGGAACCGGCGCCACCGTCTGCGCAAGGCGCTCCGACGAGTCGATCTCGTCGAGCTCGGCGACCAGCGGCTACTCGAGGAGGAGGGGTACGCCGTGGTCGTCTCGTCGCTCGCGCGCACGGGAGCGGGCGACCCGCCCTCGCGCGACGCGTATGCGCGCACGCTCACTCGCGACGGGATCGGTCGCGAGCTGACCTTCTTCGCCGGACTCCTCGACGGCCACCTGGCCGGCTACATCGGCGGCTGGGCGGTCGACGGCACGGCGTACTTCCAACGCCTTCATATCCACACCGACGCGCTGGCGAGCCAGGTCGGGACGGCGCTCGTCGTCGCGTTCGTGGAGGCGTGCCAACGCGCGGGCGACGTCGAGGAGGTGGTGAACGGTCTCCACTCACGCGAGTTCCCCGAGCTCACGTCGTACAAGGAGGCGATCGGCTTCCCGGTCCGGCGGTATCCGCTTCGCCTCGCGATGCCGCCTGGCGCGCTCTTCGCGCTACGGAGGCTCCGTCCACACGTGGCGTACCGGCTGACAGGCGAATAGCGAGGGCCCGGCCGCCGTTGGGCTGCCGCGGCGCCGTGTGCTCCTGTTCGCCTCTCGGCACAGACGCGCTCGAGTATTGACTCAATCGGTCATCCACGCGTCACGACTTCCGCCGTACCTTTCCAAAACAGCTCGAGAAGACACCCGACCGCGAAGGAGCTGCAATGAGACGAGTCGCCGCGCTGCTTCCGGTCTGTCTCGCGTGCCTCGCCGGTGCCGTGCCCGCACACGCCTGGACTTGGCCCGTGGACGGGCCGGTGCTACGACCGTTTGTCTACGGAGAAGACCCGTACGCCGCGGGGGAGCACCGCGGCATCGACATCGGCGCCGACGCGGGCACGCCGGTGCGGGCACCCGCAGCGGGCGACATCACGTTCGCAGGGACGGTGCCGCGCGGCGGCCGGACGATCACGATCCGCACGCCCGACGGGTACGCGGTGACGCTCCTCCACCTGGGCGCGATCGCAGTCGAGCGTGGCGCGGGAGTCGCCGAAGGAGCAACGATCGGAACCGCGGGGTCAAGCGGGACGCCCGAGCTCGCGGCACCGTACGTCCATCTCGGGATCCGCGTCGCTTCGGAACCGCTCGGATATCTCGACCCGCTGCCGCTTCTTCCGTCAGCCGGAACGATCCCTCCCCCGTCCGAGGTTGCAGACCCGGCCGCGAACGAATCCCCGGCCGACGACCGAGACGGCGGAGCCTCCGGAACAGATGGCGGTTCCGCTCCGTCGTCCGCGAAGGAGCGCGGCCGGCGCGACGGGAAGGTGTCGCATCCAGCGGGGAAGGCCGCCGAGTCCCGGCGAAAGGGCCCGCGAAGGAAGAGCCACATGAGAACGGAAGCGCGGTTTCGCGGACAGGCCGTGGTCGTCCACGACATCGCCGTCGCCGAGCACGCCGGCCGTGCAGCCGCGGAGCCGGCGCCGCGAGCGCGGTCGGCCTCGCAATCTGTGCCGGCGAGGCCGTCCGCAGAACGCACGTCCGCAGGCAACGACGACCTGCGCGCCAAGAGCGTCCGGCTACGGCAACTTGCCGCGGTCGACCACCGTTGGTCGTGGCTCATCACCCTGCCCGCCGCGATCGCTGCCCTCGTGCTCGGCGCCGTGTGCGGGGGCGTCGGCCGGCGGCGTCATCGGGAAGTTCCGAGCCTGGAGGCCGAGGAGTCCGAGGCGCCAAGCACGCGGTCCGGTACCCACCCGGACATCTGGCGGGTGCCGGTCGCGTCCCGCGGGCCGGTAAGGCCCGGCTGCCCGCGCGGGAAACACCGCCGACCAGAACCGTTACATCGCCGCCCGAGCGGCGCGAGATACGACGGCCAGAGGCGACTGATCGCGCGCGCCGGCTGACGCGGAAGTTCTCGTTAGGACGGGATCGGCGGACGGTCCTGCCCTCAGAGCCCGCAGGCACCGTATTCTCGTGCGATGAGGCCGTCGTACGGTTGCGTCGTCCTCACTCAGGGGCGTCGCCTGGAGGATCTCGATCGTGCGCTCTCCTCGCTGCTCCGCCAGCGAGGCGTCGACCTCGACGTCGTCGTTGTCGGGAACGGCTGGAAGCCGGAAGGGATCCGCCACGACGTACGCGCCGTGGCGGTCCCCGAGAATCTCGGCGTTCCCGGCGGCCGGAACGCCGGCGTCCCGCACGTCCGGGGCGAGCTGCTGCTCTTTCTCGACGACGACGCGGGCCTGCCCGACGAAGACGCTCTCGAGCGCATCGCGCGCCTGTTCGCCGATGACCCGGCCCTCGCCGTCGTCCAGCCGAGAGTCGTCGATCCGGCCGGCCGTCCGGGACCGCGCGAGTGGGTTCCGCGCCTGCGCGTGGGCGACCGCACCCGCAGTAGCGAGGTGACGATCGTGCACGAGGCGATCGTCGTCTTCCGGCGACGGTTCTTCGACGCGGCCGGGGGTTGGCCGGACTTCTTCTTCTTCTTCAACGAGGGCGTCGACCTGACGTGGCGTCTCCTCGATGCGGGACATCGGGCGTGGTATGCCGGCGACATCGTCGCCCTGCACCCGGTCCCGCGGCGACGACGGGGCCGCTTCGACTACTTCCACGCCCGGAACCGCGTCTGGCTCGCGCGCAGGAACCTGCCACTCCCGCTCGCGGCCGCCCACGCCGCAATCTGGCTGGCCCGATACGCCACGCGGGCAGGATCGCTCGAGGACGCCCGGCAGATCCTGCGCGGATACCGGGCCGGGCTGACGACGCCGCCGCCGGACCGGCGGCCGCTCCGCTGGCGAACGATCTGGAAGATGACGACCCTAGGACGGCCGCCGGTGGTCTGATACCCGTGCCGCGGGAGTGGCTACTCTCACCCGATGAGCACGGCGAGCGGCACGCAGGTGCGATCCGCCAGATTTCGGTCGGCGGAGGACGAGTTCGGCGTCGTCCACGTCCACGAGCCGCACCGAGTCGGTCTTCCGCCGCTCCGGTCGTACCTCAGTGAGTTCTGGCGTCGACGCGCGTTCGCGCTCGAGCTCGCGCGCACCGACTTGCGTGCGCAGCACTTCAACACGGCCCTCGGGCAGCTGTGGCTCGTCGTCAATCCGGTCCTGCTCGGATTGACGTACTTCATCCTCGTCGACATCGTCCGCAGAGGAAGTCGCGGGCCCGATTTTCTCGCGCACCTCATGCTCTGCCTGTTCGTCTTCCGCTTCGTGAGCACGTCCGTGACAGACGGGGCCCGCTCAGTCGTCGGCGGCGGGCGGTTGATCTTGAACACGGCGTTTCCGCGGACGCTCCTGCCTTTCTCCTCGACCGTCGCCGCCTTCATGCGCTTTCTCCCGACTGTCGTCGTCTACGCGATCCTCCATGCCGTCTCCGGGCTCCCCGTGGGACTGCACGTCCTCTGGGTCTTTCCGATCCTCGCGCTCGTCGCCGTCCTCGCCTTCGGAGCGTCGATGATCGCGGCGGCGGCGCAGGTCTACTTCCGGGACCTCGCAAGCTTCCTGCCCTTCTTCACGCGGATCTGGCTGTACGCTTCCCCCGTCCTCTACTACGCCGAAGAGGTTCCCGACCGCTTCAGGCTGATCCTCGATGCCAATCCGCTCTACCCACTGCTCGCCTCGCTGAGCGACGTCGTGACCCGGGGCGAGAGGCCGCACGCCGGCTTGCTCGCCCTCGGCCTCGCCTGGGCGGTCGCGATCTTCTTCGCCGGGGCTCTGTTCTTCGTTTCCCGGGAACGAGAGTTTGCTGTCCGCCTCTGAAGACGCAGTCGGGCTTGCGACCGTCGACCGTCCGGGAGAGCTCGCCGTCGGCGTGGACGGGCTCTCGGTCACGTACCGGACGACGTACGAGAAGAAGCCCACCCTCAAGACGACCCTCATTCGCCTGGGCAGGCGTGAGCGCACGGTGCGCCGGGTCGAGGCCCTGCGAGACGTCTCGTTTGCCGTGCCGCACGGAGCCGTCCTCGGGATCGTGGGTGTGAACGGCGCAGGAAAGTCGACCCTCATGCGAACGATTGCCGGGATCCTGCCCCCGACCGAGGGCCGGGTCGTCGTCGACGGACGCGTGAGCACGTTGCTCGCGCTCGGAATCGGGTTCAACGCCCGCCTGAGCGGCCGGGAGAACGTCCTTCTCGGAGGCCTCGCGGCGGGCTTGACCCGCGAGGAGCTCGCACGCAAACACGACGAGATCGTGGAGTTCGCCGAGCTCGAAGACGTGATCGACCTTCCGATGCGAACGTACTCGTCCGGGATGTACGGCCGCCTCGCCTTCTCGGTCGCGGTGAACATGGAGCCGGACATCCTCCTGATCGACGAGGCGCTTTCGGTGGGCGACGCCCGGTTCAAGAAGAAGTCCTTCGAGAAGATCCGCAGTCTCTGCGACCAGGCCGGGACGATCCTCATCGTGAGTCACGCCCTCCGGACCGTCCGCGAGCTCTGCTCCGAGGTTCTCTGGCTGCACCAGGGCCAGGTCGCGATGCACGGCAACCCGGACGCCGTGATCGAGAGCTATGCGCGCTTCCTCGAGATCGGGGAGAGCGACTTGGCGCTCGAGGATCTTTGACCTCGCTCTCAGAGCCTCGCAGTCGCTCGCCGCGAGAGGTGCTCGTTCACGAGCGGCCGACGAGCTTGGCGGCGCGCGCCGCCAGTACGTCGCGCTCGCGCTCGGGAAGCGCCGCCGGCGTGAGCGCGAGATAAGCGACGAGGCCGGCGACGGTCGTCCCGGTGAGCGAGATCCACCACGGGGCGTCGCGGAGCGCGAGATGGGCCGCGAGCGCGGCCACGGCCGACGCGCCCGCGGGCAGTGCGAGGCGGGCGTAATCCCGCTCGTACGGCTGGATACCGACCCGGCGCCGTACCTGTGCGAGGCGCAGCAGCTTGAGCGCGACGGTCGAGATCGCGGCCGCGGCCGCCGTCCCCTCGATCCCGAACGCGACCGTGAGTCCCGCGGCGAGGCCGATGAGGAGTGCCGTTCCGATCACGTTGTCGATCAGGTCGAGCCCCGTGTAGCCGGTCATGATGAGGACGAAGCCGACGCTGCCCGTGGCTACGTTCAACGCCTGGCCGACGAGGAGGATCCGCAGTGCCGTCTGTCCCGCTTCGAACCGGCCCGAGAAGGCGTGCAGGACGTCGTCGGCCGCGACGAACAGGACGATGAGGAGCGGGAGGGTCGCCGCGAGCGCCCAGCGCGTGCTTCTCTTGAAAAGCTCGTCGAGGCGTTCGCGTTCCCCTCGCGCATGCAGGTCGGCCGCGAACGGTGAGAAGACAAGGTTCAAAGAGGTGAGGAAGAGCAGGAGGACCTGCGAGATGCGCGCCGCGGCCGAGTACGCGTCGAGCGGGGTGCCGCGCTCGAACGCGGCAAGCACCCAGAGGTCGGCCCAGAAGACCGCTTGCGCGAGTAGGCCGGCCGGCGCGCGCGGGAGGCCGTAGCGGATCGCGGAGCGCGTCTCCTCGCTCGTAGCGGCGCGATCTCCGAAGCCCGTCGCCTCCCGACGCCAGAGCATCCGTGCGGCGAGGGCAGAGGGGATCCACGAACCGGCGTATGCAAGTACGGCGGCATCGGTTCCACCGCCGGCGGAGATTGCCGCGGCCGCGATCAGGATCCAGACGACCGGTTGGCCGATCCAGAAGACGTAGAGCGTCTGCCGCATCTGTCCGAGCCCTCGCGTCGCGCCGAGGTAGACGTTCGTGACGGCGATGAACGGCAGCCCGAGAGCCGAGAGCGCGATCACGCGTTCGTACGGGCCGAAGAGCGGCGCCGCAGCGGCGAGAGCACCGGCAAACACGACGCTCGCCGCGCTCGCGACGAGCGCGCATCGATCGACGAGGCTGCGGAGATGGCCGACGTCGGACGCGCCGCGCGCGATCGCGACGAGGCGGATCGCCGCCATGTCCATCCCGAACCGGCTGCCGGCCGCAGCGACGAAGGCGACCTGAACGGCGACCGTCACGGCGCCGAACCCGCCCGGCGCGAGCGTGTGGCCGAGCAACACCTGGACGCCGAGTGCGGCCAGGACGCCCGCGACGAGACCGACGACGTTCGCCGCAGTTCCGGCGAGAAGGGTCCGCTCTTCGCTCACGCGGTCAGATTGTGGCGGGCACGGCGGGGGCGACCGCGTACCCAGGAGGGTTTGGCTGGCCGCCGCTCGTCGCAGCGCCGGATTGAGGGTCGAGAGGCACGGACGCATCGCATCCGGCCGGCGCACCCCGAGGACGAGGCCTCATTCTCAAACGGGTTCTTAGTCGAGGTAGCCGAGACCGCGCAGGCGTTCCTCGACGATGCGTTCCTCCTCCTCCGTGAACGCACCGACCGCCTCGGCCGCCTCCGCACGGGCCCAGTCCGCGTCCGGCTCGAGGCCTACCCCTTGCGCGATCTGCGCCGCGAAGTCGGTCAAGGCGATCTCCGGCCCCTCCCCGGTCTCGATTCCCGGCCCCGCCTGGACGTAGATCCCCTCGGGCCGATGGTCGCCCGACAGCCAGTCGGCCGGCTCGACCGTCTTTCTCGCGCGCGCGAGGCTGTACAGCGGCGCCGGCTGGAGCAGCAGGTCGGGAGCACGGTCGAGGTAGGGCCCGCTCAACACCTCCTCCTTGCGGGTGACCCGCCCGATCGGGCGCTTCCCCGTCTCGGGATCGGTGAACTCCGCGAGAGCCCCGGCGAGCTCGTCGCGTACGCGGTCGTAATCGTCCCGGCGGACGGTCCCTTCGGGTTCGCGACCCGTCAGGTTGAGCGACACGCCCTCGCCCGTCGAGACGACGCTCGTATACGCCCGGGTGCGGGGCCAGTCGAGCGGAGGCGTCGGGAGGCGGATCTTGCCGTGCAGGCCGAGCCTGTCGTACACGACGCGAGCGAGCGACCGCGCGCGTCCCCAGGAGATCGCGTTCACGAGGGTCGAACCAGGCGCGAAGTGGAGGAAGCCGAGCTCCTCGAGCACTTTGTTCATCGTCATGGTGCGGGTGACGGGCTGGTGGCCGTGGTCGGACATGACGATCACGAGGTCGTCGTCGTCGGTGGTGGCGACGAGCGAGCCGAGCTCCTCGTCGAGGAGCCGGTAGAGACCGCGCACACGATCCGCGACGTCGGAGGCGGACGCCTCGGGAAAGCTCGGATGGCCTGGATGCACGTACTCGAGGAGACAGTGCTGGGCCCGGTCGGGCGAGACGAAGACGATGCAGGCGACGTCCCACGGCTCCTCGGCCAGCAGCGTTCGCATCGCACGTGCTCGGGCGCGCGTGATCTCTTCGAGATCCTCGACGAGCTCGACGGGCCTGTTTCGGAACGTCGTCCACGACCCGCGGTTGATCGGCCACCCGAGACGCGGTCCGACTTCCGGCGGATGGCTGAACGTCCGGTGCGGCGGCACAACGCCGCCGGCAATCGAGACCCCGCGGATCTCAGGGGGCGGAAACGTGAGCGGGACGTTGACGAGCAGCGTCGTCTTCCCGGCCTCGGAAAGGCGCTTCGGCCACGTCGGCGCGAGGATCGAGTGCCAGGAGACCGGCAATCGACGGGTCGATCCCGGTCGGTACTCGAGGATGTCGAAGACTCCGTGGCCGCCGGGGTCGCGTCCCGTCAGGAAGGTCGGCCAGGCCGCCCACGAATGCGAGGGGAGGCACGAGCGGGAGACCCCGCGACGGCCGCGCTCCACGAGCGCACCGAGCGAAGGAAGCTCGCCGGCCCGGAGGAGTGGGTCGAGCACGTCCCAATCCGCCCCGTCCCAGCCGACGACGAGCACCCGGTTCGCCATGCGCGGGAGGATATCGAGCCGCGCTCAGGGCCTGGCAGCGCCTCCGGCGGACCGCTCGGAGGTTCGGGCCGCGAACCAGTCGACGGTCTTCCTGAGGCCGTCGACGAGCGTGTGCGCAGGCCGAAACCCGAGCAGCTCGGCTGCACGCTCCGCCTTGGCGAACGTGCGCTCGATCTCACCCGGCCGCCGGTCCTCGTACCGAATCGGCAGGTCATCGGCGCCCGCGAGCGCGGCTACGTGGCGCGCGAGCTCGCCGATCGACGTTTCCTCGCCGGACGCGAGGTGGATCACCTCGTCCGAGAGCGGCGCCTCGACGGCGGCCGCGATCCCTTCGCAGAGGTCGTCCACGTAGAGGAAGTCACGCGTCGCCGTACCGTCGCCGTAGATCGTGATCGGCTCGCGGCGCAGCGCGCTCTTCACGAAGTTCGTGACGGCGCCCTTCTTGTGCTCCGACATCGGACCGAAGACGTTCGCAAACCGGAGCGCGACCACGCGAAGCCCGTACGAGCCGGCGAATGCGTGGCAGTACGCCTCGCCGCAGAGCTTGCTCGCTCCATAGGGAGAGATCGGCCAGGGCAGGCTCGTCTCGTCGACGGGGGGCGGAGTGTTGCCCATGATCGCGCCACCCGTCGAGGCGAAAACGAGCTTGTCGACGCCGGCGTCCACCGCCGCGCGCAGGACGTAGAGCGTCCCGCGCACGTTCACGTCGAAGTTCTCGCGCGGCTCGGCGACCGACTCGGCTACCGACCCGTAGGCAGCCAGGTGGATGACCGTGTCGACGTCGGCGACCGCCGCTGCGAGCACGTCCTCGTCGCGGATGTCTCCCTCGATCACCTCGACGCCCGGATCCTGGACGTTGTCGCGCGTTCCACGCGACAGGTTGTCCAGCACGCGCACCGCGATGCCGTCGTCGGCGAGGCGCGGGACGAGGTTCGCCCCGATAAACCCGCAGCCGCCGGTCACGAGCGCTCGGCGAGCCGTGGCGAGACCTCTACTGAGAGACGGAGTAGCGCTCGCGGACGACGACTGCGCCGTCCTCGACCGTGTCGCCGTTCGCGCTGAAGTCGTCGGTCGACGCCTCGACGGCGGGTTGCCGCCAGTACGAGCGGCACGGGATCTTGTCGCGATCGCACCGGTGGGCGTAGCGCTGCGCGATCTCGGCCACCTCGTTCAGGAGACCCTCCTCGAGCGTGATCGGCACGAGGCCGAGGTCGAGGAGCTGACGGTTCTCCACGTAGAGGTCGTTCTCCGGAGCCTCGTTGCGCGGGTTCTCGACGAAGTCGATTTCAGCTCCGGTCAGGCGCGACACGAGCTCGGCGAGGTCGATCAAGCGGTGGGTCTCGGTCATCTGGTTGAAGATCCGTACGCGCTCGCCGCGCGCGGGCGGATTCTCGACCGCGAGATGAATGCAGCGGACGCTGTCCTGAAGGTGGATGAAGGCCCGTGTCTGGCCGCCGGTCCCGTGAACGGTCAACGGGTAGCCGATCGCGGACTGCATCAGGAAGCGGTTCAGCACGGTTCCGTAGTCCCCGTCGTAGTCGAAGCGGTTGATGAGCCGCTCGTCCAGCCGCGTCTCAGCCGTCTGCGTCCCCCACACGATTCCCTGGTGGAGATCGGTGACGCGAACCTCGTCGTTCTTGTTGTAGTAGGCGAAGAGCAGCTGGTCCTGCGTCTTCGTCATGTGGTAGACGCTGCCGGGGTTCGGCGGGAAGAGGATCTCCTGCTCGACGTGCGTGCCGTCCTCGCTTTCGATCTTGACCCGCAGGTAGCCCTCGGGGATCTTCACCCCGGCCGCCCCGTAGCCGTACACGCCCATCGTGCCGAGGTGGACGACGTGGGCATCGACGCCCGACTCGACGATCGCTGCGAGCAGGTTGTGGGTTGCGTTGATGTTGTTGTTGACCGTGTACCGCTTGTGCCAGGAGCTCTTCATGGAGTACGGGGCCGCCCGCTGCTCGGCGAAGTGCACGACGGCGTCCGGGCGCCAATCGGACAGGAGCTCGAGAAGCTCGCGGTAGTCCCGCGCGACGTCGATGCGCCGGAAGCCGATCTCGCGTCCGCTCAGCTCGCGCCAGGCGGCGAGTCGCGTCCCGAGCGGGGCGATCGGCGTCAGCGACGAAGCCTCGAGCTCGATGTCGGCATTGCGGCGAGCGAAGTTGTCGACGATGACGACGTCGTGGCCTCGCTCCGAAAGGTGCAGAGATGTGGGCCAGCCGCAGAAGCCGTCCCCGCCGAGGATCAGAACCCGCACCCGTTCTCCTCCGTCTCGTTCATGGAATAGTCGCGCCGACCCGGCACGCCGGCGGCCGATAGTAGCAGAGGAAATCGCGCACCCAACGGGAGGACGCGTGGTGTCCGTTCGGCCGTCTGACACCGGCGCGGGCTCGATGGCGCCCCTGTCATAGTTTTCGGTTTGCCCGTTCGGAGCCAAGCCGATGCGTGAAATCGCGGGCCGGCGCGGCATTGCAATCGCGGTCGCGGCCGGCGTCGTGGCCGTCATGGTGGTGGTTTCCGGATCGTTCACGTCTCGGCAGCCGAGAGGCAACCGGCCGAACATCCTCATCATCGTCACCGACGACCAGCGCCCCGACACGTTGGCCGTCATGCCGGAAACGCGGCGCCGGTTCGCCGCGCAGGGTGTTCGCTTTCCGTACGGGTTCGTCACCACTCCGCACTGTTGTCCGTCGCGCGCGTCGATCCTCACCGGCCGGTACGCACACAACCACGGCGTTCACGTCCGCGTGAGCGAACGCGACACGTCGCCGGAGTCTGCGTTCCAACGCTCGACGCTCGAGCGCTACCTCCAGGATGCCGGGTACCGGACGGCGATCATCGGCAAGTACCTGAACGGATGGCCCATGTCTCGCGATCCGCCGTACTTCGACGCGTGGGCGGTGGTTCGCGTTCCGACCGGCGTCTCGTACTACGGAGGCGAGGTGAACCTCAACGGAGCGCTCCGCGAGATGCACGGATACAACACGCGCTACGTCGCCGAGCACGCGTCGTCCTTCATCGAAGACGCCACGGAGGCGGACCGCCCCTGGTTTGCGTACGTCGCGTTCAAGGCACCCCATGCTCCTTTCACGACGGAGCTGCGCTACCGCGACGCGGCCGTGCCCCAGTTTGCGGGAAACCCGGCGAGCAGAGAAAAGGACGTCGCGGACAAGCCGCCGTTCGTTCGCTCGCTCGTCGCTCTCGAGCGCGAGCGTCGCGTCCGAGGCAGACCCGTGACCGCCCGCGAGAAAGCCCTCCTCGTTCGTGCCCGGCAGCTGCGCACGTTGATGTCGGTCGACGACGGCGTCGCCGCGATCTTTCGCACGGTCGAGCGTCTTGGAGAGTCGAGACGAACCTTGGCGATCTTCACGTCGGACAACGGCCTCACCTGGGGGGAACACCGGCTCGTCGCGCACAAGGACCTGCCGTACACGCCCTCCGTGACCGTGCCGCTCCTCCTGCGCTGGCCGGGTCACATCCGACCTGGGACCGTCGATCGCCGGCTGGCTGCGAACATCGACATCGCGCCCACGGTTCTCGGCGCTGCGGGGGTACGGCAGCCCGTCAACCCGCCGCTCGACGGCCGGTCGCTCCTGAGCCGTGAGCGGAGGCGGCGGCTTCTCCTTGAGTTCTGGCGCTTCGGGTCGTTTCCGGCGTGGGCGTCGATTCGCACGCGCTCGTACCAGTACGTCGAATACTTCGGGGGACGCCGTCGGCCCGTGTTTCGGGAGTACTACGACCTCCGGCGCGACCCGTGGCAGCTGAGAAACCTGCTCTACCAGGGTTCTACCGAACGTCCGAACGTCCGCCGGCTCGCGAGGACCCTCGCCGCTATGCGGCGGTGCCGCGGTTCGGATTGCCAGTAGGGGTCGACGACGAGCGTCGCCGCCAACGCAAACTCTCGAGCCACCCGAAGGTGACGTGGGCGCCGAGGGCTCCCGCGGCACCGGCGAACGGAATCACGGGAATCGAATACCGGAAGTGGTACACGGCGAAAACGGTGGGGAAGATCATGAGGCCGAGGGCGGCGAGCGCGAACAGCGACGTCTCGGGCCCGAGCGACGAGCTGGACTTCGCGAGCAACCCGATCAGTCCACCCACCAGTCCGAGCGCGACGAGCGCGCCGAGAAGCGGCCCGTACAAGGACACGTTTTGCTGCCACGCGCGTAGCGGCGAGGCGAGCCTGGGGCTCATGCGAAAGCGAACGTGCATCCCGGCGGGAACATGGCGTCGATCGCGCGGGCCGACGTGGCGCGGGAACCGCCATTTCCTGAAGTCCTGATCCTCGCGAGGCCCCACATAGCGCGCCAGGTCGGCTGCGATCGCCGCGACGAAGCGCTCCGGCATGGCGCGGATCATCCTGCGCGCGAACGAGCCGGCGCGGTCGTTGTAGCTTGGGTCGCGGAGGATTCGCCTCGGAAGTCCGGCCTTGAAGAGCCCCCGGCCGGGCTTACTTTCGAGGCGGTCAGGGCAGAAGACGCGCTCGTCGGACGGCACGGGTACGCGGCGGCAGTCGGCGAACGACGCGACCCGTCCGTAGAGATAGAAGCCGTTTCGGTTGGTAAGCGCGAACGACCCGGTCTCGGTCTTGAACCAGGTCGCGTAGGTGAGGAGCGGCACCGCCACGGCGGCGGCGAGGACGGCGAGCCGAGCCCATCCGATTCTGCGCGCAGCCGCGTACAGAAGCACCGCCGGAACGAGCGCCAAGCCCGTAAAGCGCACGAGTGGAGCGATTCCGAGCACGAAGCCGCTCACGGCGACAGCCCACCACGAAGGCGTCCTGTTCCAGGTGAGGACGGCGAGGCCGGTCACCGCGAACAGCTCGAAGAACGTCTCCGAGAAGATCTGGTGCTCGACCGCCAGCTGGTACCCGTCGAGAAGCACGGGCGCAGCGCCGACCGCCGCAAGCCAGGCACCGACGCCGAAGCGGCGCAGGAGCGCATAGAGAGTCACGCCCGTGGCGAGGGCGGCGAGGTGCTGGGTCACCGTCACGAGGGGAAACGCGCCGGCGAGGAGGAACGGCTTCAGGATGACGGGGTAGAGAAACGGGTGATAGCTCCCTTCGGGCGACATCGAGATCGCACGCTCGAGATACGCATAGGGATCTTTGTTCCGGAACGGGAGGGATGGCTGGTAAGCGACGAGAACGAGCCCGCGCAGGACGATTCCGGTTCCGAGGACGACTACGAACGGCGCATGGCGGCCGGCTACGCGGGCCAGAGCACCGATTCGCTCGCGAGCTCCCCACGAAGAACGAGCTCGCCGCGCCACGCGCGCGTCGCTCATCGGGACGGCTCGCGGTCGGAACACGCGGGCATGTGCGCTAGAGGCCGACCCACATGCGGCAGACGAGCCGCGGTCGAGCGGGCTACGACTCGCTCGGTGGACGAACCCGCGTCCCGCGCTCCCGCCACCAGGTTCGGAGCATCACGCGCCCGTATCGGATGCCGTAGGCGAAGTTCGGGCCTTTCTTGCTCGCGCCGGCGGCACGCTTGCGCATGACGACGGGCCGCTCGGCAACGCGGTATCCCTGGCAGATCGCGCCGATGAGGAGCTCCGACGCCTGATACTGGCCTTCGTCCTGACGCACGGTCTTCGTCACCTCGGTGCGCAAAGCGCGGACGCCGCTCGACGTGTCGGTCACGCGCACCCCGGTGAGGAGGCGGAGAAGCAGCGCGAAAAAGCGCACGCCCGCGTGGCGAAAGGTGTCGTCAGTCTCCGCCCGACCGAGCACCCGCGAGCCGAGCACGAAATCTGCCTCGTCCTCGACGACCGGCTCGAGCACCTTCGCGATCTCGTTCGGGTCCCACTGGCCGTCGGCATCGAGGGTGACGATGTAGCGTGCTCCGCATTCTCGCGCGAGGTCGTAGCCGACCCGTAGCGCCGCGCCCTGTCCCGAGTTCTCGTCGAGGCGCGCGACATAGACGCCATGGCGAAGCGAGACGTCGGCCGTGCGGTCGGAGCTTCCGTCGTCGACGACCAACGTGTCGACCGGAAGACTGCAGGCGGCTTGCGGAATGCCCTCGAGAACGCCTTCGATCGCGTCCGCTTCGTTGTAGGCGGGAATCACGACGACCACGGGCGCGAAGCGCAAGTCAGGGTGGCGGCGCCGAAAGGCGCGCACAGCCGCCGAGTGAACGTCGGACGCAAACGGATCGAGGACGCCGATGGTCGCGCTCGCGGCACCGCCGCCGCGCCCTTCGGCGGCGACCTCAGGCGGCCGCCTCATGCCGCCGCGCGCCTCGGCGCCGCCTGCCCGGCGCTGGAAGCTCGGATCGGATTTTCCGTACCCATCTCCTCGGGGTACCCCCTGGGGCGTCTTGGTGCATCCTGGTTCCCTCGCTTCGTGAGGGCCAGACAACGAGAAGCGGTCGCAGTATACGGCTCCGGGCGGGCGTTCTCGGCGCAAGCGAGGCGCCGCGGAGGCGGCCGGCGAGGCAGCTCACACATCAGCCTCATATCGACGTCCTCACTGCCGCCTCGGCCGCGTCGCGCTCCCGCTGGCGCTCGGGCTGCGGACTCGTGAACACCCAGCGTTTGAACGACCAGAAGCGGAAGACCATCGCGAGGCCGACGCCCACGACGTTGCCCGACACGTTCCGCGCGAGCAGGCTCTGCTGGTCCAGGACGTACTCGGAGACGCCGAGGCACGCGAGCGTGATGGCAAGCCCGATCGCGCTCAGGAGGAAGAAGATCGAGTACTCGCGGACGATGCCCGACCGGGCGCGGTGGCGGAACGTCCAGTGCCGGTTCATGAAGTAAGAGCTCGTGAGAGCGACGATCGTCGAGACCGTCTTTGCGATCAGGGGCCGGCCCTCCAACGGTCCGAGCACGAGGACGTTGAAGAGCCCTACGTCGACGAGGTAGTTGAACGCTCCGACGAGCCCGAACTTCAGCACCTCGTGTACGAGGACGTCCAAGCTCTCGTAGAACTCGCTCAGCCGTGCGCGCAGTCGCACCCGGCGACTCTAGCCCGCGTCGTCGAGCGCGAGGATCGTTACCGCGGCGAGCAGGGCTTCGCCGTCAGGCAAACCGCTCGGGCGTCCCTCGCGAGCAACGCAGCGTCGTGGCCCCCATCCGTACGCTGGCCCGGTGCTCGAGATCTATCTCGCGACTCTTCTTCTCGTCGCTGCATCGGCGCTCGTCGGCCGCGCGGTCTGGCGGTTGTGCGGCAACGAGACGACTCCGCCGCTCGCGCCTGCCGTGGGCGTCGCGACACTCTTCGCGCTGGCCGCCGCCGCCGTCCAGCTGCCGGGTCACGCCGTCACCGCCGGCGTTCTCGTCCTGGCGGTCGTTGCCGCCTCGACGCTCGTGCCGGGTCTGCGCGCAGATCTGCGGGCGGCCCTCCCCGACGGCCTCGTGGTCGGCGTCGCCGGCCTGGCGCTCGTCTCGCTCCCGTTCTGGGTCAGCGGCCGAGCGGGAGTTCTCGGCGTGGGCGACAACAACGACATGAGCTTCCACATGACGACGGTCTACTGGCTCCAGACGCACGCGCCGGAGGCCGCAACGCGGGCGGCCGTCCAGGGGTATCCGCTCGGGCCCCACTCGATCGTCGCCGGCCTCGGCTCGGTCCTCCGTCTCTCGATCCCGGGGGCGTTCACGGGACTCATGCTGGCCGTTCCGATTCTCGTCTCCTACACGGCGCTCGCCCCGCTGGGCCGGCTTCCCGCGCCCGCGCGGTGGGCGGCCGCGCTCTTCGTCGGGTTCGTGTACCTCGCCGCCTCGTACTACGCCCAGGGCGCGTTCAAGGAAAACCTCCAAGCGCTCTTCGTGGTCGCGTTCGCGCTCTGCGTGCGCGAGCTCGTGCAACGCGGCGGCCCAACGCGACGCGCGGTGCCGCTCGGCCTTCTCGCCTCCGGGATGATCGCCGTCTACAGCTTCTTCGGGCTCCTGTGGCCGCTCGCGGCGCTCGGCGTCCTCTTCGTCCTCGAGGTCGCTCGCTCGGGCCGGGCACCGGCCGAGGCCGCACGTGAGCTCGTCGCGAGGTCGAAGCGGTTCGCCTACACAGCGATCGTCGTGGTCGTCGCCGTCACCGCGACGGAGAGCGCGCGCATCGTGGACTTCGTCAACTCGCGCTACGCGCATCAGCCGGAGAACGGGACCGGGAACCTCCACGGGCCGATCTCGCCGCTCCAGGCGTTCGGCGTCTGGCTGACCGGCGACTTTCGCTTCGATCCGCCGTCGAAGACGCTCGACGTCGCGTTCGCGGCGCTTTGCGTCGCCTGCGTCATCGCCGCGTTCGGCTTCCTCGTGCGCAGGCGCGAGCTCGTGCTTCCCGCCGCCCTGACCGGGTCTTTCCTCGTGTACTGGCAGGCGACGATCTTCAAGAACCCGTACAACGCCGCGAAGGCCCTCGCGATCGTGTCGCCGCTCGTCGCCCTCGTGCTCGTGGCCGCATTCGCAAACGCCGAGCGGCGCAGGCGACTGCTCGTCCCGCTCGCCGTCGCGGTCGGGGTGCCGTGCGCGTTCTCGAGCTTCTACGCGCTGCGCGACGGCCTCGTCGGCCCGCGCGATCACGAGCGCGCGCTGGCTGCCTTCCGCCCCCTCATCCAGCACGAGCCCGTCCTTTTCCTGGGCAAGGACGACTTCGTCTGGTGGGAGCTCCGCGGTGCCCGCGTCGGCGCGCCGCCCGCCCTCTACTCGACGTGGGCCCTGCCGCTGCGAGAGCGCAAGCCGCAGCGCGGCCCGGATCTCTTCGACTTCGACTCGATGGCCTCCGGGACGCTCGACGAGGTCCGCTACGTCGTCGAGCCGCGCTCGCCGTACGCGAGCTCGGCGCCCGAGAACTTCCGCCTCCGGCGCACGAACCGATGGTTCCGGCTGTGGGAGCGCGTGGGTCCCACTCCGGAGCGGCGCATTCTCCGGGAAACGGGCGCTCCGGGCGCCGTGCTGGACTGCTCGGTGCCGGCCGACCGGAGTCTCTCGCGCCGGGAGGGCTTCGCGGCCGTCCGCCCGGCCCCGGTCGTCCGGCCTGCCGAAGCGTGGAGCGGAACCGCCCGGACGGCCGGAGCGACGGCGTCCGTCCGGCTACCGCTAGGGCGCGGCGTCTGGGACGTCGCCCTCCAGTATGTGAGCCGAGAGGGGTATCACTTCCAGATGCCCGGACTCGAGACCGACCTGGCGGCGAACCTCGACCGGTTGGGCCCCTACTGGCGCGTCGGCACGGTCCGCGTCGCGAAGGCAGGCGTCTTCACCGCGACGGTTCGCGCGCGGGACGTCACGGCGTTCGGTCGCCTGGTGGGCGCACGCGGGCTCACGCTCGCATTCAGCTCGCCGTATTCGCTTCCCCTCGGGAGCATCGTCGCAACACGGCACGCCGCACCCGTGCACGTCATCCCGCTCCGGCGGGCGTGCGGTCGTTACGTGGACTGGTATCGCCTGCGCTAAGAGGGGTTGGCGGCTGTCGCGGCGTTCGCGGCGTTCGCGGCGAGCGCGGCGAGCGCGAGGAAAACCCACGTCAGCGGGTCCTCGAGGAAGGCGCTGTAGAAGAGGCTGTGGACGAAGATCGCCGCGAAGCAGATTCCGGCGACGAGCCCGGCCAACCGGATCGCGACGCTTGCGCTGCGCGTGCGACGGAACGCGAGGGCGAGGCCTGCGGCGACGACCCACACGAACAGTGCTAGACCGATCAGGCCCGTCTCGGCCGCCGCGGTGACGAGCGCCGTATGCGACTCGGGATCCTTCATCCCCTGACGGTTCGCGCCGGAGTCGAGAAATGCTTTCCCGAACCCGCCGACCCCGACGCCTGTGACCGGATGATCGAGCGCGATCTCGATCCCGCCCGAGGCGAGGCCGAACCGGCCCTGCGTGACGCGGTTCAGGCCCGAATGGTGCGCCGTGACGCTCTCGCGGACGCGATGGAACTCCGGAGCCGCGAAGCCGACCGCGATCATCACGACCGCGACGAGGCCGAGGGCAGCAGCGGCTCGCCAGCGCCACGCGATCGCCGCCGCCAGCAGGATCCCGGCGAAGAGCGCGACGAAGCTCGACTGCGAGAACGAGAGGAGCAGGCCGGCCCAGACGACGACCACGAGCACTCCCAGCGCGAGATCCCACCGGCGCCAGATGCCGAAGAGCAGGAAGGCGAGCGCCGTCAGGATCGCGACGTCGAGGAAGCGACCGTAGATCGAGGGGTCCCAGAAGACCGAGTTGACGCGGTAGAACGGCGCGTACGCGTTCCCGGCGATCACCTTCGGATTCCAGAAGAGGTCGCGAGTCGCCCATTGCCAGCCGCCGACCGCGGCGAAGACCAGGGCCATCGCGCCGAGCATGCGCGCGAGCGAGCCGAGGGCACGCTCGCTCCACGGCAGGCGGGCCAGCGCGAGCGCGAGCACCGGAAACGGGAGGACGAAGAAGAAGAGCTCGATTGCCGCCTCGTGGACGTCGTCGGACCAGAGGGCCGAGAGCGAGATCCAGGCGACCAGAGCGGCGACCGGCCAGGAGACAAGCCCGAGCTCGCGCGCCCGCGGCGGGTCGCGCCACAGGCTCCAGGCGAGCGCCAAGGCGCCCGCGCCCACGACGGCATACAGCGGGAGGAGCAGATTCGCAGACGTGTCCACGAAGCTGACCGGGAGACGCGCCGGTACGGCGGCAAGGGCGAGGAACGCGAGCGCCCACGGCCACCTCCTCAGAGCCGCAGCCACGGCTGCCCCGAGCGCCGCTCCGGCCACGAGCGCCGCGACGAGTGTGCCCGCCCGGCCTCCCGGGGCCAGGAACGGCACGAAGAGCGCGAGCCCGCCGGCCCACGCGGCGAGGCCCGTCAGCCTCGCCCACCGAGGGGTCGCAAGCAGCAGCACCGCGAGTCCGCCGGCCGCACACGGACCGGCGAGGCGGGCAAGCAGCTCCGCCGTCATCTCGCGCGCCGAACGAGGACGAGCGCGCGGGTCGAATGGCCGCTCGTAGTCACACGCAGGAAGTAGCGTCCGGCCGGGAGCCGGTGCGGAAGGCGCGCCCGGACGAGGCCGTCGTGGACGTTTCCGCGCAGGAGCGGTCGTCGCAGCCCCGGCCGCGTGAGCATCCACCGGGCTCGCGTCGCGTCCGTATCGACCCGGGCCCGCAGAGTGCCCGAACGGCGCGCGTGTAAGCGCCTCGACTCGAGCGCGACGTACCGGACTCGCACCTCCACCGTCGCCGTCGGCTGCGAGCGGTTTCCGGCCCGATCACGCGCGGCGAGAGCGAGCTCGTACGTTCCGGCATCGAGCGGCGCCCCCTTTCGAGTCGCGGGCCACCGGAACGTGCCGTCCCCCGCGACGTGCGTGGGGCGCTCATAGGCCCGCGCGCCGTCGACGAGCACGATCAGGCGAGCGCGCTCGGGAATCCGGTAGGTGATCTTCGCGCTGTCCCCCCGTCCGTCGCCGTCCGGCGAGAGCGTTCGCGGCGCGACACCCAGCAGCCGGACCGACGGCGGCTTCGTGTCCACCTCGAAGACGTTCGGGACGACGATCGTCCGCCGCTCCCGGGCTAGATGGACACGCAGGCGGTAGGGCCCGTCGGGCACGAGCGCGCCGGCGTCGTTCCGTCCGTCCCAGGTGAACTTGATGCGCGCCGGCACGTAGTCGACACCGCTGACGAGCGTCCTGACAGGCCGGCCGTCGCCGTCGAGGACGACAGCGTCGATCGTCTCGTCTCGACGAAGGCGCAACGAGAGCTTGACGGTCTCCAACTTGCAGCCGCAGGTCGGTGAGAACGTGCTGCGAAAGCGCGGGCGCGCAATCGGCGAGCGTTCGAGCTTGAGCGCTTCGGTGACGGCAAACGCAGCAGTCGTCGCTCCGAGGAGCGCAAGCACGAGCAGAGTGACCGCGAGCCCTCGCAAGCGGTGCGATTCTAGGGTTCTCGCCGAGCCCGAGGCTTCAGCGCGGGCTTACGGCCGGGCCACTCCGGTTACGATCATGCCGTGTCAGAGACGCCGGTCGTGACCGCGTTCGTCGAGAGGCCCGACGGCAGCGTCCTGCTCCTCCGCCGCGCCAAGGGGGCGTCCACGTACGCGGGCCTCTGGGCCGGGGTGTCCGGTTACCTCGAGCGCGACGACGCGCTCGCACAAGCCTACGACGAGCTCGAGGAGGAGACGGGCCTCGCACGCGACGACGTCGAGCTGGTCGGGACGGGGCCGCCCCTCCGTGCCGAGAACGGCGAGGGCGGCTGGCTCGTCCATCCGTTCGTCTTCCGCTCCCGCGCCGGCGAGGTTCGACTCAACGAGGAGAGCGCCGAGTCCGAGTGGGTCGTTCCGGCGGCGCTCGCCGAGCGCGAAAGCGTCCCCGGGCTCGCGGACGCATACCTCCTCGCCCGCTTCGGAGACGCTGTCGCCCGCGTTCGGGACGATCGGCTGAAAGGAGCGAGCGCGCTCGCCGCCGACGCGGTCGGCACGCTCGTCGAGGCTGCGGAGCTCGGCCTCTTCCCGCTCGCCCTCGGCCGCGCGCTCGCCGCAGCGCGGCCGGCGATGGGCGCGATCGCGAACGCGGTGGGGAGGGTGCTCGCGTCGGCCCGCACGCCCGAGCAGGTCGTGTACGAGGCGCACGCCCTCCTCGAGGGACACGAGCGCGCCCCGCGCGCGATCGCCGTGCTCGTGAACCCGCACCTGAACGGGACCGTGATGACCCATTCCGCGTCGGCAACAGTCCGCGAAGCGCTTCTCCATTCACCTCCGGACCGCGTCGTCTGCACGACGTCGGAGCCCGGCGGGGAAGGTCGCGCCTTCGCCGACGAGCTCCGCGCAGAGGGTCTCACGGTCGAGCTCGTCGCAGACGACGACGCCGAGCACGCCGTCGAGACCGTGAACCTGCTCCTCGTCGGCGCGGACACCGTCTTCCGGGACGGCGGCCTCGCCAACAAGATCGGGACGAGCAAGCTGGCCGAGACCGCGAAGGATGCGGGCGTCCGGGTCATCGTCGCCTGCGAGACGCTGAAGCTCGCGCCGTACCCGACGACAGAGCCGGAGGAAGAGATCTTCGACCTCACTCCCCCCGACCACGTCGACCTCTACGTGACCGAAGAAGGCGAGTTTCCGTCCAGCGAGGTGCACGTGCTCGTCGACCGCACGCCCTTCCTGGGCGAGGGCTACGAGATCCTGCGCGCCAGTTAGACGTAGGAAGCGGTGCTCGCGGCGATCGTCTCGACGCGAGTCGGCTATGTCGCCCTCGCACTGCTCGTCGGCGGCGAGTCGGCCGGCATTCCGCTTCCCGGGGAGACGGCCCTCATCACGGCGGGAATCCTCGCCTCGCGCGGCGACCTCTCCCTTCCCGTCACCATCGCCGTGGCGGCCTCGGCCGCGATCGTGGGGGACAACGTCGGCTACGCGGTCGGGCGGCGCGGCGGCCGATGGCTGCTCACCCGGCCCGGCCGTTGGCACGAGGAGCGGCTCGCGCTCGTCGAGCGGGGCGAGCGGTTCTTTGTCCGGCACGGCGGCAAGACCGTGTTCTTCGGCCGTTGGCTCCCCGTCCTGCGGATCACGGCGGCCTGGCTCGCCGGAGTCCACCGCATGCGCTGGCAATCCTTCGCCGTCTGGAACGCGCTCGGCGGAATCGGCTGGGCGACGACGATCGGGGTCGCCGCCTACTTCGCCGGCGAGGCGGCGAAGGCGCTCGTCCGCGACGCCGGCTTCGTCGGGCTCGGGCTCGTCCTCGTCGCCGTCCTGACCTTCGTCTGGTTTCGCGTCGGGCGCCCCCTGCCCGGGTGGCTCAGACGGCGAGCGCCCTGATCAGGACGAACGGCTCGGCCGCCTCGCACCCCGCCATGGCACCGTAGTAGGCAGCGTAGGCGCGGAGCGCCCGCTCGCTGCGAGGGTGCGGATATTCGCGCCGCTCGGTCTCGTAGCAGGCGAAGGCATCGAGCTTCTGCGCCAGCGTCTGCGTCACGTCGACGAACCAGTTCGGATGGAACGTGCTCGTCGCTCCGGGACTCCATTCGGTGCTGGACGCCGGGCCGTACGTGAGGACGCGGTGCACGAGCTGCCCGGGCGTGGGGCGCGTGGCGACCACCACGGACTCGAAGAGGATGCGGTGATCCGCGTTCAGGTCCGGGTGGACCGTGTAGAGCACCTGCGCCTCCGTCTCGCGCAGCTGCGCCGCGACGACGGCGTTCACCTCGACGTGAGGCAGGGTGTCGAGCCGCATGTCGGGGAGGTCGAGGTGGACGAAGTCCTCGACGCCGAGCGCCCGGGCGGCCCGGACCGCCTCGGCGTCCTTCTGCCGGCGCTTCGCCGCGTCGCCGGGATACTGGGTCGAGCTTCCGTCCGTCACGCACGTGATCCGGACGTCGTCCCCGGCCTCGACGTGGCGCGCGATCGTGCCGCCCATCCCGAGCACCTCGTCGTCGGGGTGGGCAGCGAGGACGAGGACCCTCATCCGAGCTGCGCTCCCGGCTCGAGCTTCTCGGCGATTCCGGCTGGCTCGACCTCCAGGAGGACGAGCGCGCCGTCGCCGCAGGCGACCACCACGCCCGCGCCGGAGCGCGAGACGACGGTTCCGGCCGGCCGGTGCTCCTCGAGCGCCACCGGCGTCGCCCGCCAGACCACGATCTTTTCTTCGCCCGCGAAGGTGAACGCCCCAGGATACGGGCGGGTCTGCGCGCGCACGAAGTCGTACAGGTATGCCGCTCGCACATCCCAGTCGATGATCCCGTCGCCGGGCGTCCTGCGGGGCCAAGAGCTTGCCCTGCGGTCGTCCTGCGGCCTCCGCTCCGCTCGTCCCTCGGCGAGCGCCGGAACGCAACGCCGGATCAGCTCGACGTGGGCCGCGCGGATCTTCTCGTAGAGCGAGGTCGCCGTCTCGTCGGCGGCGACCGGAACCTCGATCTGGTCGAGGACCGGTCCGGAGTCGGCGGTCGGGTCGACGATCTGGAAGAGGGTCACGCCCGTCCGGGCCAGGCCGCTCAGGATCGTCCACGGGAGTGGAGCACGGCCGCGGTGCTTGGGCAGCAGGGTCGGATGCATGCCGAACACGCCCAGCGGCGGCACCTCGATCAGCTCCTCGCGGACGAGTTGCGACCAGCCCACGACGAAGACCGCGTCGGGTCGCACCGCGGCGACGGCCGCCACGGTCTGCGGCGAGTTCACGTCGTCCGTCTCGACGAGCTCCGTGCCGAGCTCGCCGGCGACCGGAACGAACTCGACCTGGCCCGAGCGGTCGGGGTCGAGCGGGCCCGCGAGCGTCACGACCGCCGCGATCTCCGCCCCCGCTTCGGCCGCCGCGACGAGGCAGTCGCGACCGATGTCGTCGAAGCTGACCCAGACGACCCGCAAAACGAGGGGAGTCTACGGGCGCAGGTTCGAGTCTACGACCGCCGGTACGCGGCGATGAGGATCTCCGCAACCTCGGGCCGCGAGAACTCGGCCGGCGGCAGCTCGCCCTGCGAGAGCAGCTCGCGCACCTTCGTACCCGACAGGAAGACGTGCTGGTCACGGTCGTGCGGGCAGGTCTTCGGGGTGGCCATCTGGCCGCACGCGCGGCACCAGAAGGAATGCTCGAAGAACATCGGCTCGATGCCCAAGTCCTGCGGGTCGAGCTCGTCGAAGATCAGCTGTGCGTCGTACGTCCCGTAGTAGTCGCCGACGCCCGCGTGGTCGCGCCCGACGATGAAGTGCGAGCAGCCGTAGTTCTTGCGGCAGATCGCGTGCCAGATCGCCTCCCGCGGCCCGGCGTAACGCATGGCCGCCGGGAAGGACGAGACCACGACGCGATCGGCCGGGTAGTAGTTCGAGACGAGCACGTCGTACGCCTCGACACGAACCGCCGCCGGCACGTCGTCGGATTTCGTCTCGCCGACGAGCGGATGGATGAGCAGCCCGTCGACCGTCTCGAGCGCGCACTTGGTCAGGTACTCGTGCGCGCGGTGGATCGGATTCCGGGTCTGGAATCCGACGACGCGCTTCCAGCCGCGCTGGGCGAACGTCGCCCGGGTCTCGGCCGGATCCTTGTGCAGCTCGGGAAACGAGGGCTCGAGCCGATCGAAGACGGACACACGGCCCGCGAGATACGTGTCGTGCTGCGCATAGAGGCGGGCAACCCCCGGATGCGCCTCGTCCGTCGTCCTGAAGCACTGCTCGGCCTCCCGCTCCTTGTCGTACGGATAGGCGCCTTCGACCTCGAGGACGGCGAGCGGCCGGCCGGACCCGTCCGCCAGGGCGACGCGGTCGCCCTCGGGGGGCCGCTCGACGGCCAGGCAAACGGGCAGCGCCCAGACGAGCCCGCTCGAGAGCCGCATCTCGCCGACGACGCCCTCGTAGTCGTCCCGGCCCATGAATCCCGCCAGCGGCGACAGAGCGCCGGAGGCGAGCATGTCGAGATCGGCGACCTCACGGGGCGTCAGGCGGATCGTCTCGAGCTCGTCGAGATCGTCGGGCCGGGGACCGGTGCAGTCGACGAGCTCGCCGCCGTGCGGCGGGATGAGCGCGGACTGAGTGACGACCGTCAAGCTTCCACCCGCTCGGGCGGCGGCACGACCTCGAGCTCGGTCAGGCGGGCGAGCACCTTCGCCGCGCTCTCCTCCGGCGACTCGTTCTCGGTCCGAACGTGGATCTCCGGGTGCTCGGGCGGTTCGTACGGGTCCGAGACGCCCGTGAACTCCTTGATCTCGCCGGCGAACGCCTTGGCGTAGAGGCCCTTCACGTCACGCTCGGCACACGTCGCGACGGACGCGTCCACGAACACCTCGACGAACGGGCCGAACTCCTCGACCATCGCCCGGGCCTGCTCGCGCGTCTCCTCGTAGGGCGAGATCGCCGACACCAGGACGACGCCGCCGTGGCGCGTGATCCGCGACGCGACCCACGCGATCCGGTTGATGTTCGTGTCGCGATCTTCCTTCGAGAAACCGAGCCCCTTCGACAGGTGCGTCCGAACGACGTCGCCGTCGAGGTACTCGACAGTCATTCCGCGCGCCTCGAGCTCGGGCCCGACGATCCCCGCGATCGTCGATTTCCCGGCCCCCGAGAGCCCGGTGAACCACAGTGTTAGTCCGCTCATCTATCCCCCTCGTGGTGAATGCCGCATTCGAGCTTGTCCGACCCCGCCCACCTCCCGGCCCTCTCCTCCTCGTCCGGCCGGATCGGTCGGGTGCACGGAATGCACCCGATCGAACGGTAGCCCGCGTCGTGCAGCGGGTTGTACGGAATGTCGTTCTTACTGATGTAGTCCCAAACCTGCTCTTCTGTCCAGCCCGCAAGCGGATGGAGCTTCCACACACCGTAGCGTTCCGAACGCTGAATCTTCGGGGTACCGGCCCGTGACGGCGCTTGATCGCGGCGAATCCCCGACAGCCACGCCTCGTACGGCTCGAGCGCCGCGATGAGCGGCTCGACCTTCCGGATGTGGCAGCAGCGGTCGGGATCCGACTCCCAGAGGTTCGGGCCTTCCCGCTTGTGCTGCTCCGCGACCGTGAGCACGTCCGGCCGAACGAGCCTGATCGAGTAGCGGCGCGTCAGCCGCTCGCGCGTCTCGTACGTCTCCCTGAAGAAGAGCTGCGTGTCGAGCTCGACGACGTCGATGTCGAGGCCGAGCTCGGAGACCATGTGCACGAGGACGGACGACTGCTTCTGCCACGAGCACGTGAGGCAGAGACGGTCACCGAACTCGTCGTACGCCCAGCGGAGGAGGTCCTCGGCCGACAGCGCTTCGATCTCGGCGTCAGTCAGGGATAGCCGCAACGTGCTTGTCACTCAGCAGCGCCTCCTTCAGGGTGTCGGCGCGGAGCCCGCGCCGGAGCGTCTCGAGGGGAATCACCTCGTCGGGCGGGATGTTTCCGAGGTTTACGTCAGGCCCGAACTGCTGGACGAACTCCGCCTGCTGGTGGGGGAGAGGGGCTTCGAAGATCACCTCCGCGACGTCGACCTCGTGGGCGATCTCGTCGACGAGGCCCGTCCGCATCTCCCCGTCGGCGCGGAAGATCCCGGCCGTGCCGCTCTCGCGGGCTTCGGCGATGACGCGCCACGCGCCGGCGTCGAGCTCCTCCTTGATCCAGCCGACCCAGCGGAACGGCGCGTAGACCACGTCGGAGTCCTTGGAGCCGACCTCTGAGAGGACGATGAAGTCGGCGGCAAACTGGTCGATCAGCTCGAGCTTCTGCTCGCGCGGGAGCGGGATCGCTCCGTCGGAGATCTCGACGTGGGTCATCCCGAGGTTCGTGAGCCAGCGGCGGAAGTCGTCGAGCTTCCCGCGCGCCAGGCAGGTCTCGAAGAACGTCCCGCCGATCACGACCGGAGTCCCGGCGGCGCGGTAGACGGCGAGCTTGCGCTCGAGGTTCGGCGTCACGTACGCCGTCCCCCAGCCGAGCTTGACGATGTCCACGTACCCCGCCGCCGTCTCGAGCAGGTCTTCGACAGCACGCGGGCCGAGGCCCTTGTCGAGCACGTGCGTGATCCCGCCGCGGCGCTCGGGCAAATCGAGGAAATCGAGTTCCGTCACGTGCGCCCTTTCCCTCTGGGTCTCGTCCACGCGGGCACTGTACCCGGCGTTTTACTAATCCGAGAAATAAGAAGTACTTATTTCCTTCTCCTGGAGCAAGATCGCGCGCTCGGCCGCCCGAAGCACGCGGCTGGGCTCGAGACCAAGCTCGTCGGCGAGCAGGCGTCTCGCCTCTCGGTAGACCGCGAGCGCGTCCGCTTGGCGTCCACGCCGGTAAAGCGCCGTCATGAAGAGCGCACGGAGCGATTCCCGGAAGGGATGCTCGACGACGAGGGCTGCGAGCCGGGGCAGCGCGGACGCGTGCCGTCCTAGCCGGAGCTCCGCCTCGAGCCGAAGCTCTTCGGCGACCAGGCGCAGCTCTTCGAGCCGTGCGCTCGCCGGCCTCGCGAAAGGTAGGTCGACGAAGTCCGCCAGGGCGTGGCCGCGCCAGAGTGCGAGCGCCTGCCCCAGCGTCTCGGAGCGCGCGTGGGGCCCGGCCTGCGCCGCGCCCCGGACGAGGCGCTCGAACGTGTGCACGTCGACGCTCCGCGTCGGGGCCGCGAGCCCGTAGCCGGCCGGACGCGTCACGATCGCGTCGGCCCCGAGGCCGCGACGGAGGCGCGCGATGTGAACGTGCAGAGCGGCCGGCGTCGTGTCGAGCTCGTCGACGAACCGCCACGGCGCGACGGGGGTCGGGGCCTCCAGGAGCAGCAGCGCGAGCACCGCGCGCTGCTTGCGGCCGCCCAGCGATACCGCCGCTCGGTTCCTTCGGGCCTCGATCGGGCCGAGCAGTCGAAACTCGAACTCCTCCATCACGCCGTCCTTCAGCCGTCGTTCAGCCGACGTTAAGCGGCCCGGCGCACGCTTCGGCGAAACGCGTCAGATCGGAGGAAGGGATGTTCCTGTTCCGTTCGTGCATGGCTCTCGTAGCCGCACTCGTCCTCGCTGCACCGGCCCTCGCCGAGCCGGCGATCGCCACGGGGAGGCTCGTCGACGTCGCGGGCGAGCCGGCCGCCGGCGTGCCGGTCGGCGTCTACCTCTCGAGGGATGTGGACACGGATTCCGACGTCGCGCTTCCGCTCGTCGCCTCCGGCACGACCGATGCGACCGGCCGCTTCGCGGTGACGACCGACGAGACTCCCGAGCTCGCGGCCTTCGCCGACGCGAACGGGGGTTATCTGAACCTCGACGTCGTCGGGACCTCGGATCAAGGCCTCTGGTACACGGCAATCGTCCGCCGATACTCGGCCGCCCCGGAGTGGGTTGCCGCCGGCGGGCCCGCTCCCGACATCCTGCTCGCACCTTCACGCAGCGCGATCGTGGATCCGGCGACGGATGCGACTCCTTCGATCGGCTGCACCGTCGTGAAGCGACTCGTTGCTACCGAACGCCGCCGGACCGCGATCGGCGAGCTGCACAACGCCCGGGACGTCGCGTACTCGAAGCTCACGTACGGACGCCGTGCGGACTCGGACATCTCGGTCGGCTACTCGTCGAACGGCACCTCGTGGAGCGTGAACGGATCGGTCCATGTCGGCAACAGCGAGCAGGCCGCGCAGACGACGACCGTGACGGCCGACAACTGGGGTCACCGGCTTCTGACCGACTTCAGCTACGGCAAGTACCGCTACTCGGCGCCCTGCGCGCATCAGACGTGGTGGAAGATCGCCGCGCGGGCGTGGATCCCGGGCCGCCACACCGGCCGCGACAACTCGCAGTACGACCACCACTGCCTCGACACGTACCGGGCCCACTACTCCCACTTCGGCCCCGGCGACTCCTTCTATCGCGCCTGGAACAGCTACGGCAAGTTCGCCGGAGCCGCCACGGTCGGCTTCGGGACCGGCGGGCTCGAGCTCTCTGCGAAGAGCGGCCTCTCGCAGTGGGTGGACGTCTACTGGAAGTTCGGCAGCGCCGCGCACCACTATCTCTGCGGGCCGGACGACTTCATCAGCGCTTCGCACCGGATCTTCGCGGGCGCGTGAGGCGCCGGTTCACGATCTGTGCGGCCGCTGCGCTCGCAGCGGCCGCCGCGGCCGGCGCGTGGCTCGCGATCCGGCCCTCGAGGCCTGCACCCGGGCCGCTCGCGTGCCCGAAGTGCGGTGTCCTCGGCCTCTCCTTCCGGGTGGACGCGCAGGATCCCTTCACGTACGGCCTGCTCGTACTCGTCAACTCGGGCGACCGGACTGCCGTCCTCGAAGAGGTCGAACCGCTCGACGCGGACCCAGGGCTCCGTCTGGTGGGGGCCGTCGTGGTCCCCACGCGGGTCAATCCGTGGAACGTCACGGCGAGCGACCACCACGACTTCCCGCCCCGCAATGTCGCGGACGTGGTCGAGCCCCTGCGCGGCTACCGCGTGCCGCCGGCACGAGACAACGCGGACGGTCACGAGGTCATGCTCGGGTTCGAGGTACCTGGACCCGGGCGCTTCGCCTTTCGGCGCCTGGCCGTCGACTACCACGTCGGCGAGACGCGCTACCGCGCAATCTTTCGCTTCCGGCTTCGCGTCTGCGCTCCGGCGCGGCAGCGTGCAGTCCCATGCGAGCCGCCGCGGTAGACAGACGCGTTCGGGACCGCCGTGCCCGGCGGAGGTGGTTCAGCCTGCGAGTCCGCCGAAGATCGCGAACGGATTCTCCGGCCCGACCCGCCACACGACGTCGCCGCTCGGCTCGACCTCGACCTTCGCGCCCGCCGGCGCCTCCGCGCGGAGGCGCTGTGCCAGGACTCGCGCCTCGTCCTCGTTCGCGGCTCCGACGAGGAGGTACGTCCAACGCCGCACGACGGGGATTTCCTCATTCTCGAGCTCGTCGGCGAGCGCGGTCGTCTGCTCGTGAGACTCGAGCTCGACCCGGACCTCCCATGCCGCGCTCCCGGAGCGGCGTGATTCGGCGGCCTCGTCTGCCTCGAAGCGGGCGCGCTCCGCCTCGCGCTCGGCCTCGGTCGCGGGAAGTGGAACTGCGGCGTCCTCCCATCGTTGCTCGTCCGGGTGCCACCGCGACACGTCGACGAGCCCGACGAGCCGTCGCTCGTCGAGGAGCGACCTGACGAGCGCCTCGCCTCGCCGAGCTGCCGCCTCGCTGTCCGCGTAGAGGAAAACGCGCGGACCGGAGCGCGAGACCGCGACGCGGTCGCCGAGCTCTTGGCGCACGTCGTCCTCGAGCTCGAGCTCGCCCAGCCAGCGCAGCAGCGCGGCGCCGTTCTCGTCCTCGTCGAGCGCGACCGTTACCCGCCAGTCGTCCCCCACTCGACGCCTCAGCTTCGGTGCACGAGGGCACGCACGATCTCGTGCCGGAAGCGCGCCGGAACCATGTGCCGGACGTGCTTCGGCACAACCCGCTGGACGACCCGAATCACGTCGTTCGGCTCACGCACCCGGCTCGCCTTGGCTCGGGCCGCCGCGCCCCAGACCGACGATTGCGCGATTGCCTCCGCCTCGGCGTACAGCCTCGTGTACGCGGCTCGCGCCTCGTCGAGGCGCTCGATCACCTGCGCGGGATCGTCCTCGTCGGAGTCGGCGAGCCGAAGGAGGAGGGCCCAGACGTCGTCCGCGAGCCCTCGCAACGCCGTCGGCACGTCGACGCGCTCCCAGCTCGGATTCGACCGGGCGAGGTCACGATCGACGAACGCGTGCGCCGCGGCGAGAGCCGTCGTCCCTGCATCTCGGACGACGGCGAGGTCGAGCGCCTCGGCGACGCGCCCGATCTCGCGGACCCAGTCGTCGAGAAGCGCTTCGTAGGGGACGAACGCGCGCGGGGCATCTCGAGTCGCGCGCTCCGTGAAGAGGAGAAGGTTCACCCAGCCGGCCGTCAGGCTGACCGATCCCTGCCAACCTCCGTACCAGCGCTCCTTGCTATGAACGGTGGCGGCGGGATGCCGGAGCATCGTCGCGAACCGCGTCGCGACGCCGAGCTCGTCGGCGCGCTGACGCCAGAGCGGCAGGAACCACGCCAGCCGCGGATCCTTGACGACCACGTGGTCGGCACGGCCGAACTGGGTGTCGAGCCACCGACGCAGCTCGGCCTGAACGGACGGATCGAGAGCGGCCTGTGCCGTTCGAGCCCAGGCCGCGGGGCGTGCGTCCGAGACCTGGACCCGCGCGCTTCGGAGGAGCTTCGTGTGAAAGTCGACCACCCACTGTGACTCGGCGAACCCGAGTGGATTCGTCTCGTCCGCGGGAATCTCGGGCGGCGGAACGAAGTAGCCGAGCCGCTGCATGATCCCGGAGAAGACGCTCGTGCCACTCCGCCCCGAGCCGGCGACGAGGAGAAGCGAGCGGCGAGGCGAGGTCGGCGTGGGTGGCACGTCCGTCCTGGTGTCCGAACGCTCGCGCGGCGAAAGTGTCGACATCCGCTAGAGCCTAGACTGGTTTCGCGATGGAAGCGCGGATGTCGTTAGCGGCGGAGGCGAGCCGAGAGGGTGGTGCCGCGCCCGCGGCAGATCCGGTGCAGCCGGCGCCCGAGACGCACGTCGACGCAGGCGCGAGCCGCCGAGAAGGACACTTGCGCTCGCCCGTCCAGACGAATCTGGAGGGCGACGACGAGTACACCGTGCGCTGGGCCTGGGCGGATGGGTTCCTCGAGCCGGGACTGACGGCGGTCATCCGCGCGAAGAACGAGGCGCGCTCGCTCCCGTGGGTGCTGCCGCCGCTCTTCCGCTCGGTCGCACGGGTCGTGTTCGTCGACAACGACTCGACGGACGGAACGGCGGGCATCGCGCGGGACGTGGCCGAGGAGTCCGGCGCACGGGATCGGCTCGAGGTATTCCGCTATCCCTTCGCCGTCTCGCGCTGTGGCCGCGAGCACTTGCTGACGCCGCCTACGTCAGTGCACAGTCTTGCGTACTTCTACAACTGGTCGTTCTCGCACGTCCGGTCAGCGTACGCGCTCAAGTGGGACGCGGACATGGTTCTCACCGATGCCGCGTCGAACGTCCTGCGCGACCTGAGCTGGCAGCTCGAAGGGACGGCCGCGATCGTGAGCGTCCCGCGCGTTCCCCTCTACGTCGCCGACGAGCGCCGCGCCTTCCTCGACATGGTGCAGGTCAACTGTGAGGTATGGGGTTGGCCGAATCGGCCCGGCTACAGCTTCGTGAAGGGAATGGAATGGGAGCTGCCTCTCTTCCCGGACCGGATGACGAACCTCATCCTTCCGATGTGGTCCTGCTTCGAGCTCAAGTTCCTCGACGCGGACGAGTTCGGACACTGGTCGGAGAGCTCGTTCGCCTCGAGCGCACGCACCGAACGGAAGCACCGGGAGTGGTCCGTTTTCCAGGCGCTCGCCGCCGGAGCCGAGGTGCCCGACGGCATCCTCGCCATCGAGGCTCCGCCCGGGTCGCCGCATGTCATCGAGTATGTCCGGACGACCTGGATGCCCGAGAAGGCCGTGGAGCAGCCGGCCTTCGGCGAGCGCCTCGTCAAGAAGCTGCTCCTCTCGGCGCTTTGATCGGCTCGCCCGCGAGGCCACCGAGGGCCAGGGCGACGGGGGGGTCGGGCCGTTCGTCGCTCCTCAGGACGGAGTCATCGCGCGCTCAAGCCGTCCGCCCGAGAACACGGGCGAGGCGCGCTCGGAGCCGGGGTGGAACCCTGCGCCGGTATTTCGTCGGCACGCGCTCCGCCATGCGAACGATCGCCGTGTGCTGACGATCCCCAGAACGGCGGGCTCGCTTCTGCCCCGCCAGGATCGACGAGCGCGCGACCGCCTCCGCGTTTTCGTACATCGCGACGTAGCGTGCCCGGGCCGCGTCGAATTCTCTCCGGAGATCCTCGGAATCGCCGTCTCCGTCGGCGATCCGCAAAAGCAGCGCCCACGCCTCGCCGGCTTGTTGTCGCAGCTCGGGAGGAACGTCGCGATCGCCCCAGTCGCCTCGCGAGCGGGAGAGCGCAGGATCGACGAACTGCTCTGCTCGGCGCATCGAAGACGCAGACGCCTGCCGAATCGCGAGGAGGTCGAGCTCGTCCGCGAGCCGGGCGACGACCTGAGGCCAGTCGTCGACCACCTCTCGGTAGCGGACGTACGCACGGGGCATGTCGCGCGTCGCCCGCTCGGTGAAGAGCATCTGGTTCAGCCAGGCCGCGATGCGGCTGATCTCGCCGTGCCAGCTGCCGTACGAGCGCGTCTCGCTCTGGAGCAGGTGGGCTGGATGCCGGAGCGTCGTGACGAAACGCGGCGAGACGCCGAGCTCGTCGGCGCAGCGGCGCCAAAGCGGAAGGAACCACGGCAGCCTCGGATCCTTGACGAGGACATGATCCGCATCGTTGAAGCGCTTCTTCAGCCACCTGCGCAGTTCGCCCTCCAGCTCAGGCCGCAGCGCGACGGGCGCGAGCCGCGCCCAAGAGCTCGGGCGAGCATCGGAGACGGTCACGCCCGACTGTCGCATGAGCCGGCTGTGGAAGTCGACGACCCAGCGCGACTCGGCCACGCCGCGCGCGTTCGCTTCGTCGGCAGGCATCTCCGGGGGCGGAACGTGAAAGCCGAGCTGCTGCAGAATCCCCGCGAGGAGGCTCGTCCCGCTTGCCGGCGGCCCTGCGACGAGAACGAGCGAGCGTCGCGACGTCAGGTCGGCGCTCGCGGCGCCTGAGTGTTGATCCTGTGCAGCCGAAGCGTCCATGGGCGAAGCTGTCGCGGGCACCGGCGCCGCCGAAGACGCCGTCCGCGTTTCGCAGTGTGCCAGCACCGTGCGGGCGGCGAGAATACCAGCGCGTAGACTCGGCGCACATGAGAGACCTGGGCGAGCTGTGAGCGAGCGTCTCGAGCGCGTGGGCGTTCCCAGTGCGGTTGCTTCCGGCGGCTCCGGGACCGTCGCGAGCGAAGAGCCCAGCCCCGTGGGGACGGCTACCGCTGAGGCGGAACCGCCGTTCGCGCGTCACGTCCTCACCCGCACGCTCGTCTTGCGCGAGCTGCGCGTGCTCTTCCTGCCCGTGCCCAAGGCCGCCTGTACGCGCATGCTCTGGCTGCTGGCCGATCTGGTCGGGCTTGCGCCCGAGTCCTTCGCGCGCTCGCTCACGGCCGAGCCCTCGCCCGCCTTGACCGTGCACGACATGAGCGTCTGGGGCCCCGGGCGCCGCCTGGGCGACTACGAGGCGGACGAGCGCGAGCGCCTCTTGGCCGAGGAGGGGTGGTTTCGCTTCACGGTCGTGCGCGACCCCACCCCCCGGCTCTGGTCGGCGTGGCAGTCGAAGCTCCTGCTGCGGGAGCCGCGCTTCCTCGCCCTCTACGGAGACGAGCCCTGGTTTCCGGCCCTGCCCGAGCGCGCGGACGAGCTCGTGTCCGACTTCCGGCGCTTCGTCGCGGCGCTTTCCGCGGGCGCCGAGGACGTGCACTGGGCGGTGCAGCACGACCTCGTCCGCCAGCTGCCGCTCGACCACGTCGGACGGGTGGAGCGCCTCGAGGAGACGCTGGCCGCCTTGCGCGCACACGTGGGCCCGGAGCGCTGGCGCGAGCGGCCGGCGTTCGCGAATCGAAGCCCGCTTCCGCGCCCTCCGCACGCCTACGACGCCGAGGCCGCGCGCATCCTGGCAGCCCACTACCGGGCCGATTTCGACCAGTACGGCTACACGCCCGCCGCCCCCGCCGCGCCCGCCGCCGAGCGCGCTCGCTGGGAAGAGCAGGTGGCGCCGCTGCTTCCGCTCCTGCGCGAGACGATCGACCGGCACACGCGTCTGCAGGCGCTGCACGAGGCAGGGCAGTCGGCGCGCGAAGGGCTGCAGCGGCTCGAGCGCAAGGTCGAGGCGGACGAGACGCGCCGGCGCGGGCGCTCGTACGTCCCCGTCCTCACGAACGTCGAGGGCGACACCGAGTTCAACGTCCGCTGGGCCTGGGCCGAGGGCGAGCTCGAGCCCGGCTTCACCGCGGTCTTGCGCGTCAAGAACGAGGCGCTCTCGCTGCCCTGGGTCCTTCCGCCGCTCCTCGGTGCGGTCGAGCGGATCGTCCTCGTCGACAACTGCTCCACCGACGAGACGGTCGAGGTCGCCCGCCGGGTCGCGGCGGCGGCCGGGGCCGAGGCGAGGCTCGAGCTGCACCGCTACCCCTTCTCGGTGGCGCGGTGCGGACCGGAGCACCTCGAGACGCCGGGCGACT